>Ga0302312_10000699_pt1 | contig 22908 bp, 16 predicted proteins | sample III_Palsa_N2_1_FD_200529 | JGI IMG/M metagenome (GOLD analysis project Ga0302312, IMG submission 200529) | Peat permafrost microbial communities from Stordalen Mire near Abisko, Sweden - III_Palsa_N2_1 | ecosystem: Environmental > Terrestrial > Soil > Palsa > Peat permafrost | place: Sweden... | reverse complement strand
TCGCGATCACTTTCCCCGTATGCGGATTGTAGATCAGCACCTGCGTCTCTCCGCCCCAGGTTAACACAATATGCATCGTACAAACCGCCGCCAGCGTCGCACAGGCGGCATCGATGGCATTGCCGCCTTTCTGGAATATCTGTGCGCCGGCTTCCGCAGCCAGAGGCCTGCCGGTAACCACCATCCAATGATTGCCATGCAAAGGCGGCTTTTCGGTGCGTTGCGCCGTGGCGCCAAGGGAAATGAACAGCATGACCGTCCCCGCCCAAACCTTCAAGTTATTTGCTTGCATCCACATCTTTTATAAATTTTATGAGTCCGGGAAAATAATGTTGCTGATCATCCCACATGTCACAGTGACTCCCCTCAGGGCAATAGACATAGCTCCCATGTTGCACCTGCTTACTCATCCACTCCATATATTTAGGGTCCATCGTATCGAACTCTCCACCGATGGTCAGCGTAGGCACCTTGATGGCAGCCAGATCCTTTGACCGGTCCCACTTGATCAGCCTGCCGCCTGTCTTGAATTCACTCGGCCCCTGCATGGTCACATAGATACCCTCGCTGAGATGCTTGAACATCCTCATGATCGGATCGGGCCACGGCGACACCCGGATGAGATGCTGGTTGTAATACTCATTGATCACCAGGGACTGGTAGACGCTATCCTTATATAAGCCCTTCGCCTCATATGCCTGCAGCGAATCCACCAGCGATTTCCGCATCTTCGACCGCAATACCCCATTATACTTTTCATATTCCGGCATGCTGGCCATCATATTGGAGATGATCAGACCCTTTAGGTTGTTCTGGTATTTTAAGGCATATTCCATAGCCAGGATCCCGCCCCAGCTATGCCCCAGCAAATAAAAATTATCCTTGTTCAGGCCCAGCGCCTGCCGCACCTGCTCTACCTCCTCTACAAAATGGTCCGTCGTCCACAGGCTGCTGTCATTGGGTTGATCACTGTAATAAGAGTCCAGCTGGTCATAATAAATGAATTCGATGCCCTCCTTAGGCAAAAAATTCTCGAAACATTCGAAGGCCTCATGCGTCCCGCCGGGACCACCATGCAGCAACAACACTTTGATCCGCGGATTATGGCCAAAACGCTTGGTCCAGACATGGAACTTTCCCTTCGGCGTTGTGATCTCCACCATTTTTATATTGCCCGTCTGTACGCCGGAATCCTGTGTGGCAAAATAATCGGCAACGCTGGTCCCCATGCTCGGCGATGTACACCGGACAAAACAAAAAGCCAGCCATACAAGCAGTAAATACTTCATTTTGGTTAGGTTAAATTGGACGGAAGATCTGTGAATTTAAGCTAAATAGTCTGCTCATTTTTTGCGTAGTATTGTATCAGGATAATTTACTTCCCTACATTCACCACTCAACCAAGTATCTCGGCATGAAACACGCTACCTGCTTTCCGCTTCTGCTGGCATTTGGCTGCTTGCTGGCCTGCCCTCCCGCACAGGCACAAAGGCCCGCTGCTGCCCCCCTTAACCTGCCCGACTCCTCAGAGGTGTACTATGAAATCCAAAACTTCCCTTTCGAAAGCGGCGAAACGACGCTTCCCGTACTCAAACTGCACTATACGACATTCGGTCACCCCGTCAAAGACAAGAATGGCAAAGTCATCAATGCCATTTATATCATGCACGGCACCACCGGCAACAGCCATAACTTCGTCAACCAATTATTCGCGGGACATCTCTTCGAAGCCGGCCAGACCCTCGATGCCACAAAATATTATATCATACTTCCCGATGGCATCGGCCACGGACAATCCAGCAAGCCCAGCGACGGACTGCACATGAAATTCCCGAAGTATACCTACAATGATATGGTCAGGGCGGATTATACCGTGCTCACCCGGCAAATGGGCATCAACCACCTCCGCCTGATCCTGGGTACATCCATGGGCGCCATGCACTGCTGGGTCTGGGCCGAAACCTACCCCGATTACATGGATGCCTGCGAGGCCAACGCCAGCGAACCCGTGGAAATCGCCGGCCGAAACCGCATAAGCCGTTACGCGGGGATCCAATGTGTCGAAACAGACCCGGCCTGGAAAGGCGGAGAATATACCGGGCCGCCCGCTGTGGGCCTGCGCGGCGCTTATACCTCTTTTTTCTGGATGACCAGTAGCCCCTGGCAACTGCAACGCCACGACCCCACACGGGAACAGGCCGAAAAAGCTTATAATATGGCGGTGGACAATTTCATCAAAACCCAGGATGCAAACGACATGATCTATGCCTTGGACGCCTCTCGCAATTATAACCCCGAACCCAACCTGGCTAAAATAAAATGCGTTTTCTACGCCGTCAACTCCGCCGACGACGAAGTCAATCCCCCGGAGCTGGGTGTCATGGAACCTGCCATAAAAAAAGTACCGAAAGGAAGATATATCCTGCTACCGATAACCGAACAGACCTCCGGACACGGCACCCACACGAACCCCACGATCTGGGGCGATTACCTGAAGGAATTGATGACCGCTAGCGGGCCGGGGCACTGAGCGCTATCACTGCAAACGCCGTCTTCCCATAATGTATATAAGGAATGACCACCTGGTCGGGCGCAACCTGTCTTAAGCGTTGAAAATCCAGCGTGCTCTTCAACCCCCAGAAAAGGACTCCCTGGTCGGTGATCAGCCGCCCTTGCCCGTTGAGCACCGTGGAGGCAGGAAAAAGATTGTCATTTCGCACAAAACTATTATAAAGACAGAATAACTTATCCTGTACAGGCACTACTGCATATGAAAGGTTGGGCGCATTCATCTCCGTCACTTGCTCTTCGCTGATCATCCCACTCCAACAACTGTCCCCCCGGAAACCCGGAAAATAATAGAGGCTCAGATCGCCCCGGTCATGGTCGGGCGGATTCACCAGCACAGGATACCGCGCATAGCCATAACGCGGCTGGGGAAGCTTCAGCCGCACCCCGGCGCCCGGAGCTGTCGGATCATCGATAGGATTATCGGCCAGCAATGCCATCGGATCAAACCCCTCGTCGAAGCTCGTCTCATCCACCCCGTCCTCGTATGCCCGCCCATATTCCTTCAGCAACAGAAAGCCACGGCCCGGCACCGCCAGGAAATTCTCCTTCACCATATTCTCATTGCGCAGCTTTCCTCCCCCCAACGTCCTCAGCCGGTACGAAGTATCGAAATCGAAGGTTTTCGCCAACATCGAGTAATGCATCACCCGGACATTCTTCAGCGTGTTGTAGTGAAAGTCCGACAATATGCCGGCGGAAGCCTCGGCACGGGCATTGTCAACAGAAAGGTCCATATCCTCGATGAACGCCACTGACGGGAGAACGATCTCGCGCCATCCAACAGCGGTGTCATTGGCATTGAAATGGGACAGCAGGTAATTATTGTCGGTCCGGGACGGGGATAACATCAGCCACTCGCCGTTATTCGCCAGCTTGACGGGCCCCTTGTCGAAGTCTTCCAGCGGATATCCCGTAAAATCATCCTGGATAAACGGCTGTGTAAGAAAAGAATGATGATAGACCCTGGTCGATACCAGTCGCCAGTCGGCATCGAATACTAAGGCATGCATTCGAGGCGTGCTGCCGGCGACGGATTCAAACCCCAGCAACAACGATAGGTTCCTGTCCTGGGAACGCACCAGCAGGAAACTATTGCCTGGCTCATTGAAGGGAAAACTGCCGACGACCTGTCCCGCTCCCTCAGGTTGACCATCAGGCGCATAACGCTGCACCCATACGCCCACCTTTCGGTTACCGGCATCCGATAAATACAATTGATCGAAGTGTTCCTGGCTGTTGATCAGGTACTCCTTCAGCACATCGCCCGGACAATAAAAATGGCTGACCTCATTGACCGGGGCCATTCGACTGTCATATATAACAAAGGATCGTTGTTCTTCTGCCTCGGGATCGGCAGCATGCCTTACTTTTCTGCGGGTCGTCATCGATACCCAATAATAATCCCCTACTCTGCCCAGCATCTCTTCCTTCAGGGTGAAGCGATCGCTGTAGGGCTCACAGAAAGTCACCTGCTGGGCATAAAGAGTACTACCACTCATGTCCAGATAGATGCCAAACAGTATCATCAGGCTCCAACGCATAAAACAAATAGCTTCTCTTTGAAGTTACGTAAAATTGGGGGCAATAGATCGGCCACGGTTTTGGGTAATTTCTTACTCGCCTGTAGCTGCAGTTTCCTCAATTTTTGCAGCCTTATTCCACAACCGCACTTATCCTTTCCATCGTTGGGAAAAAGTTTCCGGCCCTGGGATTAAAATCGCCCGAACACCCATTCTTTCTCTCCTTGGCCTTCCCTTAAATAAAACGCAAACAATTAATAATCAATATATTAATAAATTTTTCGTCGACCAGGCCGCCCCTACACCCCTTCCGGCACGCCGCTTGCCTTTATGTATTCGGTTTTTCATAGGATATTGGATTTAAAAACGGGGCTGGATTTTTATCCTGGCCCTTTTTTTTTAACTTTGAGGACCTTTAATCTGCCGCCATTCATGCGTATCGCATCGTCCACTATCCTTTACATTCTTCTCCTGACCTGTACCTCATCGGCCAGCCCCAAAGTATCAACGGGCGCTTTCCCGGACTGGTTGGCTGCCATTCATCCAAACAGCGAAAAAACACCCGCCCCCGGCGACATCAGCGATGGTTACTATTATGAACTGCTGGACATGCAGGTCCACCTTTTACGCCATACGGAATACACACATTTTATAAAGCATGTCATTAATGAATCCGGTGTCCAGGACCAGTCGGAAGTCTCCGTCACTTTCTCCCCGGAATTCCAGCAGGTAGTCTTTCATTGTGTTCGTATCCTGCGGGATGGGGCCGTCATCGACCAATTGGGTCCCAATCGCATCAAAGTGGTGCAGGAAGAGACCAACGCCGGCGATTTCGAATACAACGGGCTCAAAAGGGCCTTCATTACCCTGAAAGATGTCCGCAAAAACGACAGGATCGAGGTCGCATATTCTCTTATAGGATTCAATCCCGTCTTCGGCGAAAGATATTCGGATGAATTTTCTCTCGGCCGTTCGACCGCTATCGGCAATTATTTCAGGACTATCATCACGGCCGCCAACCGGCCGCTCCATATCACCACCCTCAACGGCGCACCCGCCCCCGACGAGCAACGCCAGGGCAATACCCTCGTCTATCGCTGGAACAACCCGCCGCTGAAAACCTGGGAGTCCTCATCGACCGCTCCGGACTGGTACAACGACTTCCCGACGGTCTATGTCACGGAATACAACAGCTGGCAGGAAGTCGTGGGCTGGGGGCTGACTACTTTTCACCATTATCAATATCCGTTACCGGCCAGCCTGCAACAAAAGATCGCTGCCTGGCGACAGACTTCCGGTAGCAATAAAGACCTGTTTGCCAATCTCGCAACCCGCTTCGTTCAGAACGAAGTGCGCTATCTGGGGCTCGAGATCGGCCCCCATACCGAACAGCCTCATACCCCGGCCGAAGTCTATACCGGCCGCTTCGGCGACTGCAAGGACAAAGCGCTCTTGTTATCTGTCATCCTGCAACACGAAGGGGTTCCTGCCTGTGTAGCCCTGGTCAATACTTCCAGCGGCCGCCGCCTTCCGGCAGTGGCTCCGTCTCCCGGCGAATTCGACCATGCCATCGTCGCCATTCAGCGGCCTGGGGGCGCGTGGCTTTTCGTCGATCCCACCATGTCCGGTCAGCGCGGCGAGCTCACCGATTTGTTCATCCCTGACTACGGCTATGCACTCCTGCTCTGCGATGGACAGGACAGCCTGCAGCGGATTCGGCCAGGCCAACGCTATGACTATTTCGTCCAGGAACAGTTGGATGCCCATTATAATGACACGTCGAAATTTACCGTCATCAGTACCTATACCGGCGGCGCCGCCGATAAGATCAGGGGAGAACTGGCAGAGACCAGTATAAAGGACCTGCAGGAAAGCTATACCAAATATTATGCTTCTGAATTCGAAGGCATCCATACCGATGGGGCCATCACCTGGTCGGATGACAGCCTGAAGGACCAGTTGACCGTCAAAGAATTTTATGCCATCCCCAGCATGTGGACGGTCAACCGCAAAGGACAGCGGTCTTGTGATTTCCAGGCCAAATTAATCAATGAATTCCTGCCCGATCCTTCCACCGCAGCCTCCGACGCACCCCTCGGCCTCACCTGGCCCATCCATATTCATTATACCCTGCACCTTTCCCTGCCGGAAAACTGGAGCTTCGGCTCTGAGGCACTCCATATAAAAAATGATGCTTATCAATTTGATTTTACGCCCGAGACCAGCGGAAAGGAAATGACGCTCCGTTATAATCTGGTCACCTTCGATGACCACGTTCCTGCCGCAGCCGTCGCACAATACAAGACCGATTACAAAGCTATGGCCGACAAAATATTTTTTCAGCTGTACAATGATGGCGATCCATCGTCCGCAGCCGACCCCTCGTCCACAGCTGATCCGTCCACCACAGCAAATCCTTCGTCTGACCATGCCAGTGCCGATTGGGCTTCCATTGTCCGTCAGGGCGCCCGGCCCTGCTGGCCGGCCATTTGGCTGACCTTCTTCTATGCCCTGTTTTTCTCCAGGCTGTTCGTTTACTTTAATAGCCGCAGCGAGGATACCCACTATGCACCCGGCTCCGGCTACCCGATCGGCGGCTGGATCATGTTCCTGGGCATCAGCATTACGCTCGGCCTGCTATTCGATACCATCGAGTTCTTTAAATCGAATTATTACAGCTACAACAACTGGGTCGCCTGGCAAAATACCGGCGGCGGCGCCCTCGAATATCTCTACCTGGGGCAGTTGGCCATCCATCTCAGTTTCATAGCCATCGCCAGCGCCGTCCTATATTGGTTCGGGAAGAAAAGGGATATCTTTCCCCGTATGTTTATCTGGTATATGGGCATCCTGCTGACCGGCCGCCTCCTGCTCATCGCGCTGTTCTACACGATACACATCCCCTCGCCGCTCAACGCCTACCGCGACGATCTGCCCTGGGCCTTCGCCCGCACTGCCGTTTATGCTGCCATCTGGGTCAGCTATGTCCTACGCTCCGGCCAGGTGAAGAGTACTTTCCTCGAGCCTTACCGCTAACGCACACCCTAACGCATCTTTTTCACATCATCGTGTATCGGCTTTACGCTTTGCAAATACGCATACATCGCCGATAAATCCTGCTCCCTCATCCCCGCATACGCCAGCCATGGCATCGGCGTACCCCTGTCCCCCGCAGCCAGCGGCCTGAGCACATACCCGCTATCGGCATATTGCTTAAAAGCCCGAATAAACAATTCCCGCGTCCAGTTGCCGATCCCGGTTTCTTTATCCGGCGTAATATTCGAAGAATACATTTCCTTCCCGGCAGAAGGGCCAAAATCACGACCACCACCAAATTCCGTCCCCGCAATGATCTTACCTTTATCCGCCTTGCTGTGACACTCAACGCAACTGGCCATCTTTACCAGGTAACCACCGTAGGCAACTGCATCGTTGCTGTCAGGTCTGGTCGCAAAGGAAGCCTTTGCAGGCATCGTATTGACGATAAGACTGACAGGAAAATCCAGTGTCGTCGCCGCCACATCATTGGGAATAGCAGGCAGCGTCCGAAGAAAGGCGATTATGCTGAAAACATCTTCCGAATCCAGTTTCCCATAGGCCGGATAGTTCATGATAGGAAACAACGCATGCCCGTCCCGGCTCTCCCCCGTGGTGATCGCCCTCAACAATTCGCCGTCAGTCCATTGGCCAAGATGATACGGGGTAAGATTAGAGGCATAGATCTCTCCGGGGAAACCTTCCTCATGTCCGAACACTTCACCACCCTTACCCAGGGAATGATCAATGACCGGCCCCCCAAAATGGCCCAGGTCCCTGCTGCTATGGCAGATCATGCAGCCGGCTACAGAAAAGGCAAGGTATTTACCACGCTCGACCCGGGCAGGGGTGATCTCCACCTTGAGATCAGTTGGCGCCCCTACATTGGGCAGCGCTTTTTTCACGTAAAGGCCTGTCGCCAATATGATGACCAACAGGATAGCAACGAGGATCAGGATGACCCGGAGGAATTTCCTCATAGTAATTAGTGTTCTGCCGAAGATAGAACAAGCTTTCCGTCCATCGCATACCTATAAGTGGTGAATCTGCACAAAAAACCCCCATACGATAACGTACAGGGGCTCTGAGCAACTATAGGAACCTCTGTCTTATTGCTTACTCAGGTATCCGAAAATCCCATCCATCTCCTCAGCAGGGCCTGCCGTAAAGAACAGCCAATCCGGATTGATCGTCGTCGCCGTCGTAGGCGCAAATCCCAAAGCCCACAACCCATCGATCCAAATGACCTGCTTATGCGACTGCAGCTGACCCAGGTATATACCGCTCTCGGTAAACACATTGATGTGCCCGTCGCCGAAGTTGCCTACCAGGATGACCGGCTGGGTCGAGTCTACCGCAGCACCGGATTCGGAACTGCTCTTCACATTCTGCGAATTCAGGAACCCCTTCGGGGTGATCGTCACACCCCAGGGGGAATTCAGCACGCCGCGCGTGGCAAACCGCCGGACAAAAGACCCGTCCGTATTGAAGATATCGGTAAAGCCTTCACCCGCGCCTACCGCCTGCTTCCCGTTGGCGCCTACTTTCGCATAATTCACGAACAGCCATGCACCTATCGACTGGATATTGAAATTGGCAAAGCCCGGAGGAATATCCCGATCATGAAAAGGCATCCAGGTAACCGGATTCCAGGCCGTATCCCATACGTCGATCTTGCCGGTCTTGAAATTCGCGGCATACAAGAAATTCTGCCCGTTGCTGCTGGCCAGCGTGAGGCCAGTATAAGACGATGTCGCCCAATTATTTGCAATCCGGAAAGCATTGTTGCCCGCCCCGCCATTCCAGGCAGAAATAACCCCGTCCCCGCCGGCAAAAATAAAGGACGCAGTGGCCTTGTCCGGCAACACGAAACCCTTGGTGGAATTGAAGACGATCCCGATCGGCGCACCACCCACCGAATCCGTGGGCGATGGGATATTGACCGCTGCCCGCACTTTCTTGGGCGTCGGTACAACCGAATACAGCTCACTCACACCTTCCACCGTGGCATTCGGCCAGGCAATACCAGAGGGCGCCCAGGCCAGGCCCCAGGCATCCTTCAAGGTCGAATCCACCAGGTCAGGATTATAAATGGCTTTATTGGCAACCAGGTTGACCTGCTGAAAATCACTCAGGTCCGCTTCAATAATAGCCGCTTTGTGACAACCTGCAGCCAATACAATACATAAGGCCAGCGTCAGACATGCAGCACCCGGCCGCATGCCCGTCCTCATTAGTCTAAAATTGTTCATCATGAGCATTTTTGTGTGATTAGATTGGATGAGAGAATGCACGACCTATCCCCCGGCGGTATGGTCGCATCGCGACCAAATCGTCTGACGGATGTAATCGTGGTCAGCAAAGAGTTAAATCTCAGGCAAATAAAGGGTACACGCCGGCCGGCATTTCTACGGAGAAGTCACTGCGCATCGCAGGTAAGGAAACAAACGGAGGCTTGACAGAAGGAGTTGCCTATTCCAAATCATATTTTTCTTGCAGGAAAGCGATCAGCCGGGTGGCTATAGGCAGCCTTTCCTTCATATTTCGAATATAATTGTCCGTCCAGCCCCAGGCAAGATCTATCTTATTGTACAGCAGGTGTATTTTCTGGGGATCAGTCGATAACAACGGCGGCATAACGCCGGGATTCCATCGCTCTCCCGATTTCATAAAGCTGCTGTCCCGGCCCACTGAAAAATCTATCATCTCAGCCGCCGCATCGATAGCCTCCTGGGAAGCTTTGACATACAGCTCTTCCGCACCATAAACATACTTCAGTTCATTATCATAGTTGGCAATGCTGTCAGCCACATGATCCCGCCGGATATACCTGAATCCATCGGAATTTTTCAGTTGCATCATCGTAGCATCGTTACTCTTGAAAATAGAATAATGACTGGCCCAGGAGACATAATGATATAAGGCCCTCCTGACCGTCGTATCCGCCAGGCTCTTCCTGGAAAGTAACACCATTTTCTGCAACGAGTCCTCCTTCGCCGTGTTCTCAGCAATGGCAGAAGCAAAACTAGCCGTATCATCCTTCAAATTGTTAACCAGGCTCTCCACATAATGCCTCTCCTTTTCCCTATCACCAATCCCCTCCCGCACATTCTCCGCAATGAACCCCATGGTCACCGCTAAAAAGATCATGAAAAATTCCAGCAAATATTCCTTGAATTTCTTTTTCCGGTGATGCAGGTCCGGATGATGATGTACTTCCATGGTTTAATTTACAACGTTTTTACTACCCCCCGGAAAAATCCCGCCGACTCGGCAACGCCCGGCATCGGATCATTCATATCCATCTCATGCTCAATACTGCATACACCCGCATAGCGTATTCCTACTAAAGCCCGCACCAACCCCGGAATATCCAGCACGCCCCTTCCCAGCACGATTGGCTGAGCCGCCTTACTGATCACCGCCAGGTCTTTGATATGGAGGTCGAAGATCCGTGCGGCATAATCCGTCACTATTTTCGCCGGGTCGGCACCCGCCCGCGCAGCATGACCGATATCCAGGCATAAACCCATCCCTGCATCCATATCCTTGATATGATTGTAGACATCCACAGGGGAAGGATACAACTTGTCCTCCGGCCCGTGATTGTGTATCGCTATCCTGATACCGGTCGATTTCACCTTCTGCTCTACATAAGACAGCAACTCGGGATTCGGCGCCGCGACGATCAGGTTCACCCCCAGCGTGTGTGCATAATCAAAGGCCCGGTCGACCTCCGCATTGCTCTTCATATAGATAACCCCCGCTGCATAGATCTTTATCCCCGCAGCAGTAAACTGCCCCTTCACACTTTGGATTTTGTCCGGTGAACTGTCCAACGGCAAATGAAAATCTTTAATGGATAAATTGGTGATCCCCACCCTGTTCATCATCGTAATGGCGCCATCCATCGGCACATGCAAAAAAGTATACCCGGCGATACCCAGCTGCAGCGTGTCCAGCGGCAGTTTATCACTCTGCCTCATTACCCCCATTCCTTTCGTCAGCGGCAGGCTTATCGCCCCCAAACCCGCTGTCTGTAAAAATTTCCTGCGTGATGCCATAGCTAATCGTTTATATAGCACTAATATAAAGAATCCCGCCTGAACAGGCGGGATCAATTTAACGATAGTTTTAAACCACTATATATAACTAAGACTTCACTTGGTAAACACCTCTCCCCGCACCTTCCCCATAGCCGACGGAAAATCCAACCCCAGCAATCGCGCCACCGTCGGCGCAGTATCCCGCTCATTCATCTCCTTGATCACCCCACCCTTTCTCACACCTGGCCCACAAATCACAAAGCCGGTTCTTATTTCAAAAAAATCAGGAAAATACCCATGCTGACCCCCATGCCCCGGCTTCACCGCTTCTCCGGTGAAGGCATTCCCGAACGCAGCGCCCTTCAACCCGCTCAATGCAAATTCCACCTCCGGGTTACCCCCGATCTCATTCATCTTCTTTCGGTCAATCACCCGAAAATATTGCCGCACCGAATCCGGCAGCTCCCGCAGTATCTTCTTCACCGCCTCCAATGTCGCCACATCACTCCGGTCTTTCAGGTACAAATAGGAAGACCCTCCCACTGAATAGAACTGTGCCTTCCAATCTCCTCCCATCCAATCCCCCTTCTTCACGTCGGTCAGCAACCCCGCCTTCGCCAGCCACACATTGGGGTTCACCTGCTGCGTAATGGTCACAAATCCGTGGTCCCCCGTCACAATCACCACTGTACTGTCCGCTATCCCCGCAGCCTTCACCGCATCGACAATGATACCCACCGCACTGTCGGCATCCCTTACCGCCGCCCGCACCTTATCACCATCACGTCCCTGCTCATGCTCGTAATGATCTACCGAAAAGAGGTGAATGGTCATCAGGTTCGGTCTGGCCTGCCCGATCACATACGCAGCTATCTTCCCTACATTGGTATTTATGCCATACTCTATCTTCGATGCACCACCGAAAACATCCTTCTTCAGCGCATCCACAAATCCCGCCGGCTTCGAATATTGCTCCCGCACAGCCTCCCCCAGGCTACCGATATCCGGTATATTATACTGCACTGGTGCATCAGCCGACACAGGCCACAACAAAGCCGCCACGACCATGCCCTTCTGCTCCGCCGCACCCCACAGCGTAGGCGCCTTGATGGAACTGTCATTCCAGTATACCTTCTCACCGGGTCCGGTATTATAATAAATGCCATGCACCGCCGGCTGCACACCAGTCACCATCGTCGTATGCGAAGGATAGGTCATCGAAGGAAAAACACTATTTTCCCCCTTTGCATACGTCCCGCCAGCCATTAGCTCCCTGATCCGAACAGCCTGCCACGTAGAATCAAGATAAAAATCCGGCCTGAACCCATCTACTGATATCACGATCACATGCTTCACAATCGCAGGTCCCTGGGCAAAAGCCCCGCCGGTCACAAAGACCAGCAGGGCTGTCGCTATTACTATTATTTTTTTCATATAAATTCCATTTATGATGCACTAAAAAGGCAATCTACTAATTCCAACCCGGATTCTGTCCCAGATTCGAATTTAGTTCGATCTCCTGAAAAGGTATGGGATAAATATACATATAGGGTTGGAAGGTCCTGGTAAGATTGTCCAGCCAGTTCAACTCACCGGAAGTACCATTGGCCAGGATCTGCGGGTTCGTTCCGGTGCTGATGGTCGGCGTTATATTGATGAAAGTGACGTCGCTGTCCGCCGTCACCTTTGTCGGCTGCGTCCCCTGGTAGAAACAAACATCCAGTACACCATCTCCATTGAGATCATACCTTGTATTGAGTGCGGGTACATACATCCCGTTCCAGGGATTGGGCTGACCATTAGGTCCAACGCTGGCCAGCAGATCCCCTTCATTCCAGCGCGCCAGGTCGGCGAACCTGAATCCTTCCAGGCACAGTTCGATGCCTCTTTCCCGGCGGATTTCCATGATCACGGGATCGGTAACATCAGGATAATAATTCGCCTGCATGTAGGGGTCTAATGTCGTGGGCAATGTACTACCCGTGATACCCGCTCTGGCCCGCAATGCCCCAACAGTATTGGTCCAGTCGCTGCCGGTCAGACTTCCATTCTGCAGCTCTTCCTTCGCCTCGGCATAGTTCAGCAGGATTTCCGCATATCGCATCAGCGGCAGGTAACTGGTACCCAGCGCACCCTGGTCCAATGACTCATCCTGCTCCACCCATTTGATCGGCTGATAACCGGTATAGGTATAGTTGAATACAGGAGGTGCTTTGACGGTCACCCCGTCGTCCGTCCGCGTATATCCCGGCGTCCTGATCGTCTGGTACAGCCGGCCGTCTCTGTTCTGCATCTCGTGCATGAACGACATGGTATCATAGCCTGGCACGCTGGTGAACGGCGTCCCATCCGCATTCAGATAGGTGTTGATAAACCTGCGGGTAAAGCTGAACCGATCCCCATAAGTCGCACTGGTAAAATACCAGTTGGCGTCGTTCAATATCCCCAGCGACTGACTATAGGATATACCCCACATGGTTTCAGGAACAATGGGTCCGGCAGTGCTGATGAACAGGTTGCGGTAAGCGCCCTCAAAGCTGGTACCACCTGTCGTATTCAGGGAAAATTGACCGCTGCTCATTACCGCCTGCGCTGCCGCTTCCGCTACCTGCAAAAAGGTCGTGGGAGTGCCCCCCGGCGTACTTTGATATTTTTCAAAAGTCCCCTCAAATAAAGCAGCCCGCGACAGCAGTCCATACGCTGTATACTTATTGATCTCCGTCATGTCCGGATCGGATTGAGTTTGGAGATTGGCTGCAGCATACTGCAGATCTGCTACGACGGAATCCATAATGATCACCCGGGAAATGCGGGGACCATACAGCGCCGAATCAGTTGGCGACAGCGCCGTATTGATCCAGGGTAAGTTGCCATACGTTTGCACCATATTGAAATAGAAGTAAGCCCGGAAGAATTTCGCTATAGCCGTATAATTGGCGATGTCCGATGCCTGTATCTGCGCAGTAGGAGTAGCAGGCAGGTTCTGCAGGAAATAATTGACGTTCCGCAGGGGGGCCCAGTTCCACATCGATTCTGACGTAGTCTTGGACGTATAGGCACCGGCCGTCAGGTAAGTAGGAACGGAGGTCATCGCACCAAAGTCCGATAGCTGTGCGTCGGCTTTATAAATATTCTCCCCCGGTAATATCCCATATTGCGAGCCCGATTGCGCATAGAATGACTGCGTATAGAGCGCTAAGCCCTGGGTGCTGCTAAACACAGCTTGCTGGCTCGCCGTTGACTGCGGCACCTGGTTGAGCTCCTTTGCACAGCCGCCGAACAGGCTGCTGCCCATCAGCAGCATGGCGACCCATGTCAAATAATTACTTTTCATCTTATACATCTCTGTATTTTTTAAATTTTTTATAATGTCAATTGCATCCCGATAGCCATGCTCCGCAGAATAGGATAGTTGTTGGCATTCCCGGAGTTACCCGACTGGCCCAGACCGGTCAGGATCACATCCGACTGCTGAATGCTCTCCGGATCGATATTCTTGGTTATTTTGTACATCGGTGTGTACGACCAGAGGTTTTCTCCGGTGACATAGAACCGTGCCGCCGTAAAGCCCGTCTTCTTTATCAAAGAAGGCGGCAGATTGTAGCCGATCTGCAAGTTCTTCAGCCGGATATAGGCCACATTCTGCAGGTATTTGGTCTGCGGATTAACCAGTTCACCCGTGGTGCCATTCTGGGCTACATAACCACGATAGCGGGGCCAGTATGCATTGGGATTGTTGGGTTCCCAGATCTTGCCCACCTGGTTCTTGAACAGGTATTCATAAGGCCGGTTGTATTGACCCCAGAATTCATCAGCCTGCGGACCAGGCCACCATTTTTCCTCGCCGATACCTTGTAAAAAGACATTGATGAAGAAGTTGTTCCAGTCGGCACCTAGTTTGAAGCCATAGGCATAGCGCGGTGTGGAGTTCCCGATGATTTTCTGGTCGCCCGGATTCGATACGGTATTGGCGCCCTGGTTGATCACACCCAGATGATGGATATCGGCATACCGGATATCCCCCGGCAACCACTGGAAGCTCGTAGAAGCCTGGAAAGTAGGCATCAGCGTATAAGCCTGCTGATAGTTGGCCTGCGTCCAGTATCCATTATTCACATATCCCCAGATCTCACCGATATGCTGCCCGGCATAGTAAGACGTAAGAATGCCGGTAGTATTATCATACTTCGTAACCTTGGTCAGATAATCGGACATCCAAAAGCCGATATTATAATGCAGGGGTTTGCGGCCTACTCTGAACTGATCATGCCAGCTCAGATTGCCTTCCCAACCCTTGGTTTCCATATTGGCATAGTTACCAAAGGGTACCGCCGCACCGAATACACCCGGCAGTGTCTGACCTACAGTGAACATGTTGTTGTTCTTGCGGTCCCAGATATCACCGCTAAAGGACAGCCGGCTGTTGAGGAAGCTGATATCTAATCCCAGGTCGGCTGTCGTAACCTTTTCCCAGGTCAGCCCATTCGGTAACACCTGCGGACTATTCGTATATTCAGGTTTTGCGCCATTGATAACATAGTTGGCCTGATTGATGTTAAAGTTCTCCGTGTACAGGTAAGGACTGATACTACCATTACCCAGGCTGCCATAACTGCCACGGATCTTGACATCGGTGATCGCCTTGGGATCGACCCGCCAGAAGGTTTCCTTGCTCAACCTCCACCCTGCGGATCCCGAAGGAAAGAAACCATACCGCTGGTTGGACGGGAATTTCGACGACCCGTCATAGCGTCCGTCTAATTCCAGCAGGTATCGATCCTTATAAGAATAGTTCAATCGGCCGAATCCACCCAGGATAGCCCATTTTGCATAGGTTCCCTGGGTCGTGACACTCGGTCCTTCTGCCAGGTTGATGTTCGTCGCATCACTATACACCAACCCATTACGCTCTGCATTCAACGAATTGAAGGTAGATTGCTCATAGTTATACCCTACCAGCACTTTGAAGTAATGATCATCGTTAAACCGCGTCTCATACTGCCCATACACGTTGGTGGCAATATAATTTGTCGTGTTGTCATTTTGCCGGATATCGTTGGTACTGCTGCCCACATACTGGATGGGCAGGCCGGGTCCTGTACTGTAGGGTACCGGCACCTGGATTTCCGTCACATTGGAGTCCGTTTGTTCAAAAGTGAAGTCACCCTTGATCTGCAGCTTATTGTGCAGGAATTTCGCGGTAAAGGCAGCCGTATTCTTGAGGGAGTTGTCATTGAAGTTCAGCCCGTTCCTGCCATAATAGAAGTCACCGACAGTATACGCAGCGGAATAGGTCAGCGTACCATCGGGATTCAACAGCATCGAAGAAGGATGCGCCTCATCGGCCATATTCCTCCAGATATCCCCGCCTTCACCCACATTTTCGGGGTTATGATAGAACCGGCTGTTGAAGTACAATGCATCGGTGACTGAAAGCCAATCCGTAACATCGATAGTTCCCTTCGCCGTCAGGTTGTATAAATGGTAGTTATCCGAATTATACCTGAACAACCCATCCTGCCCGTCATAGCGGCCGGAAATATAATAGGTTGCCTTTTCACTGCCGCCCGTCATCGTCAGAGCCTGGTCTATCGCGCCTAAATTGTTTTTGTACAACACCTTGTACCAGTCTGTGTTGCCGAAATAAACATATTGGCCGTTTTCCACCTGCGTCTTGGGCTGTGTACGATCGGCATTCACCTCAGCATATTGATCAATGTATGCCTGTGAAAAAACCTGTGTCTTGTTGATCGCAGAAGGAGTCTGCGAATAGTTATTCCATGCCGTCCAGGCAGAGTCGAACCCTAATGCATATTGATACCCATTCGACACGATCTTGGGGTACGTCGTCGGCGCCTTTATGGCATAGTTGGCAGAATAAGTCAGCGTTGACTTGCCCTTTTTCGGTGCCTTCGTCGTGATCAGGATGACACCGAAAGCCGCCCTTGCCCCATAGATGGCCGAAGAAGAGGCATCCTTCAGCACAGTAACGCTCGCTACATCGTTCGGGTTGATCAGGCTCGGATCACCTTCGATCCCGTCGATCAGCACCAGTGACGCACCACCACCTGCGCCGATGGAAGTCGTACCACGGATATTAAACTGTGGAGAAGTAAGAGGTTTACCATCATACATGGTCAGGTTCAGACCTGCAACTTCACCCTGCAATCCCTGCGACAGATTGGGAATGGCCCGGTTGTCCAGCACATCTCCGCTGATCTGTGCAACAGCACCCGTCACCTCGGCCTTCCGCTGGGTTCCATATCCTACTACGACCACTTCATTCAATGGATTGTTGGAAGTTTTCATCCGGACAAGGATCGATGTCAACCCGCTCTCTTTAAGATTATAGGGGGCCAACGTTTGCGACTCGAATCCAACACCGCTGAAAGTGAAGCTATATTTGCCATTGGCAGGCAATTTCGGAAAATGGAAAAGCCCGGTCGTATCGGTCATCGTCCCGGCAGTAAGATGTGTCGACAAATTGGCGGCAATTACCGTGATCCCGCTCAACGGATCGCCCTGTTCAGTACGTACAATACCACTGACGCCACCGCTTGCAGCATCCTGTGCGTGCAACGGCGACATCCCCCAACACAGCAGCAGGCCGGTCAGAAGACAGCCAAAAAATAACCCTTGCCGTTTAAGGCCAGCAGATAGTCTGTTGTCCATTTTTTAATTTTTCGATTTTTAAGAAAAAGGAGCCCCCTCGCCGTTTGTCGGCGCTTTTTTAAAAGCCCTTGTTACTTTCGGATTAAATGCTGAGAGTCGCGGATTAAGGTTTAATCATCACGGCTTTTGTCTTTTTATGACATATTTGCCGTTTGAAGCTGTAACCGATAGTTTGTTTAGCAGAGCGATGTCTCTTATGATCTCGCTGAGTGAATCCTTCATTTGCAATTTGCCAATGAAGTATTTGTTGCGAAGTTCCCTCTCAGAATATTGGATGTCGGCATTATATAATAGAGCCAATTGGTCAAATACATCGGATAAAGTCTGATTGTTGAACATGTACCAGTTGGCGAGACTGTCCGGCCTGGCCGTCCGCTTGCTGGTTCGTTGCGCCAGGTATTCGCCATGATTCCTGAAATCCCTGATGACCGCGCTGCCATCCAGTTTGCCAAAAATAAATTCCTGGCCGGGTTTAAGCATATATTGCCGCGGACTATCATTGGCCAGCGGATCATAGCTCACCATCACCTTCCCCGCAAGCAACCGCACCTTGATATTACCACTGTCTTTCTCCGCCGTCACTTCGAATACAGTCCCCAATACCGTCGTCTTCACTCTGTCACTATACACGATAAAAGGTTGTTGCTCATTTTTTACCACCGCAAAGGCCGTCTGCCCTTCTACCTTCACTTCCCGTTTGTCATACGCCCCGAAGTCCTTCCTGTAGATGATCGTGGCGCCTGGCGATAAGATGGCATCCGAACTATCCGGCAGCTTGAGTCGTAATTTCTTGTTGTCTGCATTGTGTCTACCCACCCACACCGCCGCTACAACAGGCTGATCCGCTACATTTATGGGCTTCAACTGCTTGCCCAGCCACCACCAGCCGGCCATCAGTACAATCACCGCAGCAGCAGCAGCCCACACCCGGATAACTCGAAGGCCGGACCTGTCTTTCACCACTGTAGCCTGCTGAATGGCAACCAGCATCTCCTCCCTGTACTCCTCCGGCAAAGACTCCCCTGCAGCCGCCTCCTCATAATCATCTAACAGACTTATATCTTCAGGATGTTGATGAAAATATTCTTCGACAGCAGTCGCTTCTTCTTCAGTACAAAGTCCTTTCAAAAATTTTTCTAACAATTCTTCGCTAATGGCTGCCATGATGGTTTATAAAGTGATGCAGTGGTTCGTCAAGCTATATACATCTGTGAAGGGTATCTACCCCTGCTGACAAAAAAGAAATTTTAAGGAAATTTTTAGAAAACGCTTAAAATCGGGAAGCTAATAGTACAATCACTAATGCAATGATCTGGCGAATATGACGGAATGCCTTGGTAACATGATCTTCTACCGTCTTGACGGAGATTTCCATCTGCTGTGCGATCTCCTTATTGGAAAACCCGTGGAATGCCTTCAGAATGATGACCCGCTTCCGCATCGGTGGCAAAGTCTCTATAGCCGCATTGACGGCATCAACTCTTTCAAAATGGGCATCCCCCGCCGGTACCACTTCCATGTCCAACCCCTTCCCGTGCGCAGCTTTTAGCTTCTTCTGCGTCGCTTCCTTTTTAATATGGTTGATCAGCAGGCCGCGGGCAATGATAAAGATCTGCTTCTCCAATGGATGGTCATAGGACAGCGTATGCCGGTATTGCCAGAGCCGGATAAAACATTGCTGGGTAAGCTCCTTGGCCGTATCGTGGATGAAAATTTTTTTCAGAAAAAACCGAAACAACTTCGCATGAAGAAGATGATATACTTCAATGAAGGTCTCATGATCACCTTCCTTGATAGCTGTTAGTTTGGCCGAAAGAGAAATGGATAAATCGTCCATACGGCCGCAAGTTGCAAAAAATCGTTTTAGCAATCAATTGTTCTCACAAACTTAACCCAAAGATAATTTTTTGTCATTCATCCCCAAATCACTGCTGGACACAAAAAAGCGAGAATGGCTTAACCCATTCTCGCAGAATAACTTTATTGTTATCATTCTCGTGATCCTTCCGCCTCTATCGTGGCCGGTGCTCGCCTTCATGGGGCGGCGCTGCCGGATGCGGGGCAGGATGAGGAGCGGGATGAGGAGCAGAGCGCTGAGCAGGAGCGCTATGCATCGCCGGATGCGAAGGGGCTGTATTGTGCCGAACTGGCGCCAGCCTGTTCACCGTGCGAGGCGCACTGGTCGTATGAGCAGGACTGGTCGTATGGGCCGGACTGGTCGTTGGACTCGGTGTATGACTCGCCGGCCTGTTCGTCGTATGATTTACCGCCGTCGAATGCGAAAGACTTCCTGCCGTGTTAGCCGGATGATAAGCCGTTGTCCTGGCTACCGCCAAATTAGCCGGCCGGCCATGGTTCACGGATGCGTATTGGTTCCGGTCCTGGCCCGCCGTCCGCTGATGCTGAAGCTGGGAAGACGTGGCCTCTATATGATGTTCATTGGCCGCTTGCGCTTCCGCCGGCGTCGGCCGGGCAGTCACCCCGCCGGGACCACCATTGTAGCTGACCCGGTTGTTGACGGTTGTATTGTTGATCACTGTCCGGTTAATATAGGTATTATGCACGACTGTCGTGTTCACATGGGTCACCGCAGTATTGTACTGGAAATGCCCGCCGACCCAGCCGCCACCGACATAGCCGACACCACCATAACCACAACCGTAATTCACCCCGCCATAGAACCCGATATGCGTTCCCCAGTACCCGCCATGCCACCCATAAATACCACCGGCATATCCCCAGTATCCCGGCGTCCATAAATAACCGACCATCGGCGGCTCGGACCAGTATCCGGGCACCCAGTAATAACCGTCATCACCGTATGACCAATAACCCGGCACCCAAAGATAGCCGTCTACCGGACAGTCAGGCTGTACATACACAGGAATGGCAGGAGGCCCGACACGGATGCTGACCCCTACACTGATGATTTGCGCATCAGACCTCGTAGCTCCAACCGAAAGGGCTAATAATAAAATGAGTAATAGATTAATCTTCTTCATAAATAGACTGTTAAGCTTATGAACTAATTTTGTCCTATACCTGATATAATACAAGATTGCAGCCAGTCATGCTTAAAAACCGTTATACCTTGCAAATTTTTTGTTAATCCCTTTTGAATCTGACAAGTAAACAATATGAAAATCATTCATTTATCTATTATTTCTCTCCTCCTCACCGGACTCTCCCTCCTCCCCACCACCCCCTCCCTCGGGCAAAAAGTTCTACGGGTTGGGGTAGCCGGCCTTACGCATGACCATGTACATAACATCATGCACCAGTTCAAAAACGGTGAAGTCATCATCGCCGGCATCGCTGAGTCAGACCCCCAACTGATCGCCCGCTATAAAAAAAGCTACCAGCTCCCCGACTCGCTGTTTTATAATACCCTTCCTGAACTCATTGCCCACACCCACCCCGACGCCGTATTGGCGTATAATGCCATCTCCGAACACATTGGCGTAGTAGAGATCTGCGCTCCGCTCGGAATCTCAGTCATGGTCGAAAAGCCTCTCGCCACGACGGTCAAAGACGCCAACCGCATCGCAGCCCTCGCACAGCAATACCATATCCACGTCCTCACCAATTACGAAACAACGTGGTACGACACCAATCAACAGATCTATGAAATGGTCAACGGTCAGCATGCCATCGGCGACACCCGCAAAATGATCGTGCATGACGGTCACCAGGGACCCAAAGAGATCGGCTGCAGCCCCGACTTCCTCAACTGGCTTACCGATCCCGTCAAAAACGGCGGCGGCGCATTGCGCGATTTCGGCTGCTACGGGGCCAACCTCATGACCTGGCTCATGAACGGCCAGGCACCCATTTCCGTCACCGCTCTTACCCATCACATTAAACCTTCTATCTACCCCAAGGTAGAAGACGACGCCACTATCCTGCTCGAATATCCCAACGCCACGGGCATCATCGAAGCATCATGGAACTGGCCTTTCAGTATTAAAGATTGGGAAGTGTTCGGAACGACAGGCTATCTTCATGCCCTCAATGACAAAGAATTGCTCGAAAGGACCAAACGCTCCTACGATAGCGTTACAGTCCATCCATTCCGCTACCGCGACAATATCGCCTACCTGGCCGATGTCCTCAGCGGAAAGACGGACCCCGGCAATGACCTTTCCTCCCTGCCTAATAATCTTATCGTCGTCCGCATCCTGGAGGCCGCTACACGCTCTGCCAAAGAAGGACGCCGGATCGTATTATGAGAGTATGATTAAAAAAAATACTGTACCTTCGGGCGCGAACCTCTTGCGCAACCGCCGTTAACGACGCCTCTGTTCTACACATGTTAACTTAACAATCATTATAAACAAAACCTGTGTGTACATGAAAAAGTCAGTCCTTTTCAGCATCGCTATCGTCACTATCTCTGTTTTCTCTGCCGTCAGTGCCAGGGCTCAGGCTTTTGCAGTCGGTACCAACGTGATCAGCGCCGGTATTGGCCTGGGCAGTTCTATTGCCGGCTACGGCTACGGCACCCAAAGCCCGGGATTTAACGTAAACTACGATCGTGGTTTCTGGGAGGCAGGTCCCGGCGTCGTCAGCCTCGGCGGCTATATTGGCATAAAGGATTATAACTATACCGGAGTCGGTTACAGTGAGAAATGGAACTATACCGTCATCGGCGTCCGCGGTGCCTGGCACTTCACCGGCCTGGACATCGATAACCTGGATCTCTACGGCGGCCTCATGCTGGCCGACTATATACTCAGCTACTCCAGCGAGGGTACGACAGGATTGCCGGGCAACTATGGCAGTACAGTAGGCGTGTCCGTCTACGCCGGGGCAAAATATTACTTCGCCGGTAACCTCGGCGCGTACGGTGAGCTTGGGTTCGGCGCCAACATCCTAAGCCTGGGCCTCTCCTATAAATTCTAAAGTAACTTTTAAATAATCGGCCGGAGTGGGCGCACAGCCTATTCCGGCTTTTCTATTTTAACACCCCCATCACCGCCGGCACAAATGTATCGGGGTCCAGCTTCCTCCCATGCTCACACGCCATCCTCACCACCACCAGGTCCTTCGATGGAATGACCCAG
>Ga0302312_10000693_pt1 | contig 23017 bp, 30 predicted proteins | sample III_Palsa_N2_1_FD_200529 | JGI IMG/M metagenome (GOLD analysis project Ga0302312, IMG submission 200529) | Peat permafrost microbial communities from Stordalen Mire near Abisko, Sweden - III_Palsa_N2_1 | ecosystem: Environmental > Terrestrial > Soil > Palsa > Peat permafrost | place: Sweden... | reverse complement strand
TTTAACGGTAGGTTAGTATAGAGGCACGTACCTTTTTGATGTCGGCCTCCAGTTCAGATAAATAAAAGACTTTCCGGCGCGGGCCTAAATCGTGGCGGCGTATAAGGCCGAGTTGCACATACCTGCGCAGTGTTGGTAAGGAAACTTTAAGAATGGCGCTGGCCTCTTGTGGTGATAGTGGTGCTTCGGCCTCCTTATCCTTACGGTTTAATTCATGCTCGTTGATGCACCTGTCTACAATGTTTTTCAGGAAGCGTTCGGCTTCCTGGTAAGTAAATCCGATAAATTGCAGTTGCTGTTCCATAATACTGATTTTCAGCAAAGGAACTATAGAGTCGTTCCATTAATCGGTCGATTATTGGAAATTGGAAGAAAAGCTGGAAAAAACTTTTGCTGCTATATACAGCTATTTGCGTTAATGTGGTAAATAATCGGGCAGTTGATCGAAAAGTGGTTGCAGGAGATTTTCCACCTGCCGCCTTTTCGGCGGCTGTATCTTGCCTTCACTGATCTGGTAGACTGATTTTACAATACGCCCCCTTTGATTATAGACGACAATCTTTTTAGAAACAACATCCCAACTGGCCGATATAATTCTGTCTTTTAAGCAGCGCAGCAGCCAATGTATTTTTTGGGCATCAAGATGATTGGGGGATGGTTTAGAGACATTTAGCGACACAGCGGTGCTTTGTTCCTGATAGAATATAGCCTCGAAGTTTTTGAAGGAAATCTCTTTGTAAAACAAATCTTTCAGCAGGTCGTACAAAAAATTGATGACCATTTGTTGTTGCTCCGTATTCAAATAGTCATTTAATCGCAGATACCCGTATAATGACGGTTCGTATTTTTTAGGGCCGCTAAAGTCCGGCTCATTAGGTATTTGGACTTCCTCTTCAACCGGCAAATTTAACAGGTGACTATCGACAACCATATCAGCCGCAAATTCCTCGTCTTTTACTTGTTCTCTAAGGCTTTCCAGCGTTTCAGCAAATACAAGCCTGAAATGTTGATCGCGCTCTATGAACGGTGTAACGGTTCCTTTCTCGTCCATATTTTGACGTTTCATAAGCGCGAATTTTGCCTTGCCCTGGTATTTGTTAAGTGGAAACTGATAAGGCTCCTTATCATTGACCAGGATCTCAAGCAGCATATTGATCTCCTGCGCACTTAAGTCTTTTTCTCTGAGCTTATTTAAAATATCAAACTGGATTTTGGTTTCGGAAAAATTAAAATACATGAATTGGCAGAACCAGCCAAATTGGTTAAGCAGGGATTCAAAATTGAACTTAAAGGGACATTCTATCAATGTGATACAATAGTGATCATGCAGGGCATGTGCGAGAATATTATCTGCATCCGCAAATAGCCGGGTCTTGACCGGCTCTTGGTCATCGTAGGCGACACGGTGAATGTAACGGTGTACAGCAGCTATTTTACTACCCAGGTGTACATCGAAAAAATCACGCACTTTATATTTCACATTAGGCATCCGGCTATCAGGTATCTTTACATTTTGATTAAGAACTAAACCAAAATTATATAAAAATGTTCAATAGGCACGTTACCGGTATTTAGTGCGATATAATCGATGGCTAAATTATGCCAATTCTTAATTCTCACTATTTTTTTTTTCGCGTTCCTCGACCAACTTTCTAAAAAACTCTTTCGAGGCAGGGGTACTGAGGATTTCTCTTGCATGTGCAATAATTTGTTCCGTCGTCATTGCTTCTGCTTCTCTCCGTATTCTTTTCTGTTCAAGGAACTCCGCGCGCCGCGTTGCCTTTTCGTCATCATCTTTTTCCATTGTACTAATTGGTGTGTTATGAATAATCAAAAATACTGAAAATAAAAAAGCCGGAATTAACCGGCTTGATATAATTTATCGAAGTTTTTTCTTACTGAATCAATATGATGTTGTATTACTTGTTCGCCAAGTAATCAGTAAAATCTATTTTACTGACCATTGCTTTAGCCTTTTTCACCTTTTCTACCACGTATGGATCATTGACGTGGCTTTTCATTTTTCCTACTACTATAGCCTGGCCATAGCCTTTATTTGTAGCTCTCTTGATCCCCGGCATCACTGTTTTATTTCGAGGCCATTTTTGTCAAGTGATCCGGTAAGCCATTTTTACGTAAAAAAGCTTTAGCTGCTTCTACCTTTTTTACTACAAAAGGATCGTTAGAATGATCCCTATCAGCATCATTGATAGTTGCCTTTCCATAACCCTTTCCGATAGTTTCTTTCTTTAATGTTGGCATGTTATATCCTTTCATCTTTACATTCAAATATACTATTTTATTTTTTTTCTACCAAAAAAGCTTCGTAATTGACATTCCTTTGAAAAAGCTCCCAATTATTATTTCTAAACCCCCTCACGGTAAAATCCCTGTTTATTTCGTCTAACAAATAAGATATGCTTAGTTGGTATAATCTTGTTCTGGGCGGTGTACTCCCCTGGGCATAAATAGGGAAGCTGCCATAAGTTTTTATAAAATCAATAACAGTAGAGGCTACTGTCGCCAAAACTTTGTCCCTATCTTGATTATTACTTTTAGCAGTATCACTGATAATTCCTGTTATGGGGTCCTCATCTCCAAAAGCCAAATTGTAGACAAGCGGGGCATCCGATAAAACTGAATAAATAACTGTTTTTTTTATTCTACCGTTAGGCCCTTCGCTAAAAAAGTAATAATTCTTAAAATTTTTGCTTGGGGAATAAGGATAATGATCTATATGCATTCTTATATGTTATTTTAGTCAAATATTCACGCTGAAAATGCTCGTAAAGTTTCAAAATGTCTTACATTATCAAGAATAGTTACATATTCCATCGTCTGCGACAATTTAGAGTGGCCTAAGTTACGTTGTAATACTTCAGGCCGCATACCGTTTTCCAAACTTAAAATTGCATACGTATGCCGTGACGAGTGACAGGAAATAATCTCAAACTTCTTTTTGATCTCGGTTCTCACCTCGCTGCCAAACTGTGCCGCAATTTCAATTTCGGTGTCAATGTCCGCATCTTCGCAAAGTTCCTTTAGATAATCATTGAATTTTTGGTTTGAGGGCATTGGCAGCAATCGTTTTTCTTCTTGCTGATCCCAATATTTTTTAACGATGGCCACTGCCTTTGGCGGCAATGCGATTTCGTGCATCCTGCGGGTCTTTTTGATTACAAAGCTCAAAACGTGGTACTGTTCGCCTTTTGAGGTCTTTTTGTGATAATGCGCCTGGTTCAGTTGCTCCAGGTCACTGTACCGTAGCCCGGTATAGCAGCCGAACAAAAAAGCTTCTTTTAATTTTTCCAGTCGTTCGCTCTTTGGTTTATATTTTTCAAGCGCCTGTAATTCTTCCTGTTTCAAGAAAATAATATCCGTAGCACCGCGTGAAATTTTCACTTCCTCTAACGCGCTTTTGTCAGTAAGCAACCCCTGTTTATGCGCTTCGCGTAGCATTTGCTGCAACATTGATAATTTCTTCTCTACCGTTGTATTGTTATTCTTTTTTGTGTTGATCAGCCATGAGATAAATGCTTCCAGGAACGCCTTGCTGATATTGGCCAGCAATGGGGGGCGGTTTTCCGTATATTCTTTCAATGAGGAAACCATTGTGCTTAGGTTTCGTTTAGTGCTTTCCTGGCCCGGTTTATCATACCGGTTCAGGTAGGCTTCGCAATAACTCACAATGTTTTCATGACTGACCGAATGATTGACTGTAATTAGCCGTTTAATTTCCGATAGGTCTATCGGCTCAAAACTTTCTTTTTGATGACGGACATATTTGGACACCCGGTTGATTAGGGCTATAACATAACCGTTGATTTCTTCGGCATCCATAAACCCCCTGGCGTATTGTTGCAGGTCATCCCAATAAACGAACTTCGGGCCTTTCTTTGTGTTCGTTTTCTTGCCCGGTATTTTAAAACCGGTCGAATGGCGTACCCTATACCGGATATGCCGGCCATTCTCATCATAATAGCCCCCGTAAGTAAATTCATACATTAGCGGCAGCTGCGCTAAAAGGTCAGGTTTTGCATCTAAATAAAACCTCCCAAATCTTCTTCTGATCCCCATCGATTGATACCCGTTGCGGTGCAATAACTTTCTTTTAAGTTTATTTAAGAGAAAATAGGTGAAAGTTTTAACCGACTTTACTCTCTGATTATTAGTTATTTATAATCAAAAACAAACATAAGAATATTTTACTAAAAAGAAAAATTTAGTCCTGCTCCCGCTACCCAGTAAGAAGAGAAAGCCTTTAACGAAAGTTAGAGGCTTTTTTGCGTTTGGTGTAATTAGATTAGTGGCGCGGTGAAAACACCGACCACAGGCTGAATATGGCAATGGGTATTTGGCAGAATTCAGACGGGAGTAATCATGCTGTTATAATTGTTTCTATGGACGATGATGAAAATGTTGAGTATTTTGATCCCGATGATGGTACCTATTCACAAACAACCCTTGATGATTTCGATCACGTAATAGAGGTTACCCCAAGGGAATAGTTCCTAGAGATAAGCTGTTTTGAAAAAGATCTAACAGAAATAAAAAAACGTGTATTTTTTCGTTCTTTGTGATACTACAAAAACCACACGATGATAAAATCTTCAAAAAAGAATAGGTATAAAAGTAATTTTAAAAAAACATAATATGAAAAGGGAGTTGTTTATTTTTTCGATTTTAACAATGATGGTCTATACATGTATGGGGCAGAAAAAAAAAGAGTATATACATATTGATCCATTAGGGTTTCAACATATAGATACAACAGTAAATAACCATTACATGCCGTGTGTAATAGAAAGGGATGGTTATAAACCTTTACTAGTTCGTTTTATTATTGTAGGGAAATGGGATTGTATTTACGATGGCCCGTATAAACCTACGTCTGAAGCATTAAAATTATATGGCAGGGAACACCTTGCCTTAATAAAGCTTAAATCCGGTATTGAATTACTAAATATTGAGCAAATCTTAGCTTTATATCACCTACCTAAAAGCTACAAAGATCTTCCTGTTTTTGTAGAAAAAGTACAAATAATACCTTCTGAAACTATTATAGGTGTCAAATCAGATATAGATAGTGTAAAAATTGTAACCAATCCTGAGAATAATCAAAAGATGATAAGTATTGTAACTAATAACTGAAGAATTTGCTCGAAAATCAAGCTATGAGGTATAGATTCTTTAGTTCCGCAGGAGCTCTCGAAGAGACCCTGTGAATGGAAGATTCTAACAGAATTTACCTTACCAGCATATTAAGCCATACTCACCTGTGTTAAAAAAAGCAAAGGCTGGAGTTTATTATGATAAAAGCAATTTAAAACAAACATAATATGAAAAGGGAGTTGTTTATTTTTTCGGTTTTAATAATGATGGCCTACACATGTATGGGACAGAAGAAGAAGGAATACATTCATTTTGACCCGTTAGGCTTTAAGCATATAGATACAACGGTAAATAATAACTATGTCCCTTCTGTAATTGAAAGAGATGGGTATAAACCTCTGTTGGTCCGTTTTTCAATTGTGGGCAAACAAGATTTTACTTATATGGGACTATATAAACCGACATCCGAGGCGCTAAGGCTATACGGCAAAGAACATATCATATTAATAAAGCTTAAACCAGGCATCGAATTGCTTAACCTTGAACAAATTATAGCTTTATATCATCTTCCTAAAAGCTATAAATCCCTTCCTGTTTTTGTAGATAAAATGCAAATCATACCTTCAGAAACTATTGTAGGTGTTAAGTCAGACATAGATAGTGTGAATATCGTTACTGATCCTGAGAACGGACAAAAAATGATAAGTATTATAACTAATAATTGACAAAGACAGGGAACGCCATAGCTGATATGCTTTTGATAAATCCGGACGGATCATCAAAAGTAATTTTAAACAAACATAATATGTTCTCAAAAATAAATATGCAAACGCAGTAGAAATCAGCCAGATAACGAAGACAAAACCCGCATTTCTTCCGCAAAGCGGTTCGAGTTTAGTCCGATTGGGGCTACCCAGTAAGAAGAGAAAGCCTTTAACGAAAGTTAGAGGCTTTTTTGCGTTTGGTGTAATTTAGATTAGTGGCGCGGTGAAAACACCGACCACAGGCTGAAGGGATAATTGAGTTTTCTTTGGATAGAAGTTAGTTGAACACTATCTTAGCCACACTAACATTGACCTAGACATATATGATTAATTCCGTAGCACAAGACCTTTTAGAACAAGCTATAGAGCTTAAAGAGGAAGGAAAGACAGAAGAAGCCATTACTGTTTATCATCAAGCTATAGAGGCCGATAAGCAATGGTCGGTTCCACATTACAACTTAGGATTGCTATATAAGTATCAGGGTGAATGGCAACTGTCGTACAACCACAATAAAATAGCTGTTACCCTAGCTCCAGAGGATGAAGCTACATGGTGGAACCTTGGTATTGCTGCTACTGCACTATTTGATTGGAAAACAGCCAGAGAGGCGTGGAATCACTTTGATCTGAACCTGGAGATTAACGATAACGAGCTTGACTTAGACCTGGGCAATGTGCCAGTCAGACTGAACCCTGATGGCGAAGCTGAAGTAGTATGGTGCAAACGTATTGACCCTGCTAGAGCTATTATCTACAATGTTCCCCTAGCTGAAAGCGACCGTAGGTTTGGTGATATGGTGCTTAATGATGGCGCAGCAGTGGGATACCGCAAAGGTAGTAATGGAGAGGATGTACCAGTGTTTAATGAACTGCAACTATTAACACGGTCTTCGTATAGCACTTACTCAGTTCAAGCCTACACCAATCTACAGGAAGATATAGACAAGCTAAATGACTTATGCAACTCCGCAAAGGTTGAATTTGAAGATTGGTCGACAATAAGAATCCTATGTAAGAAATGTAGCGAGGGAACACCTCATGAAAGTCATGATCATGATTTACAAGGTGAACCTAGCAGTGAAAGACTCTTTGGTTTTGCTTCTACAAGTAGGGATGCAGTGCTACAAGTACTAACAGACTGGCGAGCTATCACGTTATGTGAACACGATCAACTTAAGTTAGAACTTGCGTAAAGATAAGGTCTGAGGGTAGTGTGAGTAACTAATAGCAAGCAAAGTTAGGTAGGGTGCTTCTGAAGCGCATGAAAGACTACGGCATAAACCCGCTTGTCTTTTTACGAGGGCCATTTATTCCGTTTCCTTCCTTGCTTTATCGCACCAAACCTGGAGTGAGCCAGCATGGGGCCAATGCGGCAGCCACAGTAAAATTTTGATGACAAGCAACCTTATTGCGCAGACTATCGTAGATTTGATAATAACACCATTGACAAATAAAAACAATCAATCATGATCAAAAAATATTATCGCCTGTCTTTTTTAATTTTAGGCTTTTCACTCCTAACAACCCTTTCTGGTTTTGTCCAATCGAAGATGTTGGGAAAAGGAGATGCAGCGCCTGTATTTACAGCTCAGGCCAGCCTGGCCGGTAGTGAATTTAATTTTTCATTAAAAAAAGCTCTTGCTAAAGGGCCGGTTGTAGTCTACTTCTATCCTTCTGCCTATACCGGCGGCTGTGATGCGGAAGCTCATGCCTTCGCTGAAATGAAGGATAAATTTACAGCGGCAGGAGCCACTATTATCGGTATATCCGGAGACGATATTCAGCGACTGAATGCATTTTCTGCCGATCCAAATTACTGTGCGGGCAAGTTCGCGGTCGCTTCGGACCCTGAAGGCAAAATTGCAGCGACATACGGCTTGCTAATAAATCCACCGAAGCTTGGAATGAAAGACATGCGTGGCATGGAGCTTAACCATGGTTTCATCCCGCGGACTACCTACGTCATCGGTAAAGACGGTAAAATTATAGCGGTTTTTTCATCAGAAACCGATCACATTTCGCCTACCGACCATGTCGAAAAATCACTGGCGATTGTAAAAGGACTATAATTCACGGGTCTGGATTCAATATTTGTCCTGCTCCCGAGAACTAAGAAAGCCTTTAACGAAAGTTAGAGGCTTTTTTGCGTTTGGTGTAATTTTGTAGATTAGTGGTGCGGTGAAAACACCGACCACGGGCTGAATTTTTAATAATGCAATGAAAATTTATAATAAAACTTTTTTATGGATTGGGTTCATTCTTTTTATTGGGGGTGAGTATCTTAATTATTTAAAAAATTATCATGGTGTATATTTCTACATACTAACATTGTCGGGTATAATTTTAATGTATATAGGTTTTAAAAAAAACAAAGAAATTAAGGAATAGACTCATTTACCAGCTGTCCAAGTCTCCCGCCCGGCTAAGCGTCCGTGCTTGGCCGAGATAGCCCCCATTGCTGGCGTACGCGTGCTGCGTGTTGCTCACATGATTTGTAACAGGTAAGATAGCGATCATAACCATATAACAGATTTGAATCATGTGCGCCAGCATTGGGTTTTGACCCATTTATATTGCAAAGCGAATCAACTATTTCGGTGTCCCGAAACGGGAGATCAGCCTGGTAAACAATCCCGGTAGAAAGCGTTTAACAAAAAGCGCCAGTTTTTCTTCGCCTATAAATTTGCCGATATAAGGCTCGTACGTTTCATTTTGTATAGCCTTAATAATTTGTTCGGCAGCTTTATCGGCTGACAGGCCGCCATTGATCTGTTCAGATTTATTGCTGAGAAAACTTCCGTCGCCGGATATTACCGATATCGGCGTATGAATATAGCCGGGCGTAAGTATAGTTACCCTGATGCCGTACTTGTCCACCTCGGCGCGGAGGCAATCGAAATAACCGTGCAATGCATGTTTGGCGGCAGCGTAAGCCGCGCGCATCGGCGTTCCTATTTTGCCCATTACGCTGCTGGTCACCACAAAATAACCTGAACCACGCTCAATAAAATGAGGCAAAAGCGCTTTGGTTAATATGATATAACTGAAATAGTTAAGCTCCATCACTTCGCGATGAACGGCAATCCCTGTTTCTGCAACAAGCGCACGTTGTGAAATGCCGCCATTATGCACCATAATGTCGATATGCCCGAATAGCGCTATAGCGATGGGTACTTTCGCTTCCAGATTGGTACTGTCGGTAAGGTCGAGTGGGAGGATCTGTACAATGTTAAGGTGAGCGCAATTATTCTTTACCCGTTCTAATTCAGTTATTCGTCGGCTCGACAAAATAAGTTTAGCACCTTGGCGCGACAACCCGTAGGCCAGCGCTTCGCCAATACCCGAGGATGCGCCCGTGATCCATATAACCTGGTTTTTGAGTGATTTCATGAAAATTCTTTCGCCTAATTTAATAAGAGACTTCCGGATTACATATGCTTTAATTTAGAATATTAAAATGCTAACTTCAACCCAAAGCCTATATTATTTCCCGTTCCCGCGAGTTTGCAGCTCGTGGCTATGCATGGCTCCAGTTTGCACATTCACTCAAATTTAATATGTTTGAGTTATGAACCAGCAACCTGTCCCCGCAAATTCTGTAAGCCGTATACTTACCGCAAGCCTCATTGGTACCACTATCGAGTTTTTCGACTTTTATATTTATGCCACTGCCGCGGTCCTGGTATTTCCTAAGTTGTTTTTCTCGGCAGCTGATCCAACTTCGGCTATGCTGGAGTCGTTAGCTACTTTTGCGCTGGCTTTTGTTGCACGGCCAGTGGGTGCGGCATTATTCGGGCATTTCGGCGATCGTAAAGGCCGTAAGGCCACGCTGGTTGCCGCGTTAATGACTATGGGCCCATCAACGGTTGCTATCGGGTTGTTGCCGGGTTATGCCTCTATAGGCATTGCGGCTCCAATTTTACTGGCCCTGTTTCGGTTTGGGCAGGGTTTGGGTTTGGGCGGCGAATGGGGCGGCGCTGTGTTGCTCGCTACGGAAAATGCCCCGGCGCACAAAAAAGCCTGGTATGGCATGTTCCCTCAATTAGGTGCCCCCATAGGTTTTCTTATATCAAGCAGTACCTTTTTTATTCTCAGCAAAACCATGAGCGAAAGCGATTTTATAGGTTATGGCTGGCGCATCCCGTTTATTGCCAGTGCCATATTGGTTTGGGTGGGCCTGTATGTGCGATTAAAAATATCTGAAACACCTGAGTTTATGAAGATCATCAATAATGATAAACGCTCAAAAGTGCCCGTGGCTGATGTTTTTGTGAAGCATACCGCAGCCATCACCTTAGGCACGCTGGCTACCATCACTACCTTTCTGCTGTTTTATTTAATGACGGTGTTTACCCTCAGTTGGGGCACTACGGCTCTGCATTACTCTAAAAGCAATTTCCTGATCATACAAATGTTATCCATGCTTTTCTTTGGTTTAGGCATTCCGCTGTCGGCCAAACTGGCTGATAGGTACGGGCGCAACAAAATACTTATTATAGCTACTATTTTGATTATGGCATTCGGGCTTATTTTCGGCACTTTGTTTATTAGTGGCAGCCTGGCTATAACCGCTATATTCCTGTCGTTAGGCATGTTCCTGATGGGCCTTACCTATGGGCCGATAGGTACTACGCTGGCAGGAATTTTTCCGGCAGCGGTGCGGTATACCGGTGCGTCGCTGGCCTTTACGCTGGCTGGTATTTTAGGTGCATCATTCACTCCTTATTTAGCAACCACATTGGCACACAATTACGGGCTTGCATATGTGGGTTATTACTTAACATTAGCCGCAACTATTACCTTATTGGCTTTGCTGGGAGCCAGGAAAATGATGAAACAGCAAGCTGAATAATAAGAGCCATTTTATCGCCTTATTGGGTGTGATCAGCAGATGCAATATTTTTAGGCACATTGTAAATAAAATATTTTCATATATTTATAACAGCCTTTTAAACAATTGATTATCCTGCCAATACAGCCATGAAAAAAGTATTTTACAACTCCGGTTATTACTTTATTATTCTTATTCCGCTCATTTTATTAGGGTTTTTCAAGTCGTACTTCGTACAGTTCCCGAACTTCGAAAAAAAGACGACTATTATAGTACACTTCCACGCGCTGTGTTTATCCTGCTGGGTATTGTTGCTCATTGTTCAACCGCTGCTCGTACGTTATAAGAAACTAAAAATACACCGTACATTGGGGAAGTTCACCTATGTATTGGTTCCGCTCATACTTTGTTCGGTAGCAGGCATGACCATCAGGTCGGTATCGCATTTGCCTAAGCCGGTAAGCACCGAAATGATACTGAACGATATTTATCTACCTGTGATAGATGGAATTTTGTTCGTTACCTTTTATACACTGGCCATTATCAATAAAAAGAATATCCAGAAACACAGCAGTTATATGATAGCCACTGGTTTGATATTTATTAACCCAAGCGTGGCGCGCATGGGGAGTTATTGGCTAAACCTGCCTTTTTATATATCGCTTCTCTGCACAGTCCTACTTATCGACCTTATAACCATATTCCTGCTGTTTTATTTAAAAAAGAAGGGATTGAATTATCGCTCATTCGCTACGGTATTGGCATTGTTCCTCATGTATCACATTTCAATTGCGGGCCTGGGGTATTTCAGGCATTGGTTTCAATAGATTATACCTGCTATAAATTTACAATTGCATACCGCCGGAAACTTCAATACGCTGGCCGTTTACCCATCTGGCATCATCGCTACACAAAAAGGCTACAACGCCGCCAACGTCCTCCGCTACACCTGGCCTGCCTAATGCAGTTATGCTGCTGATGAACTGTTGTAATTGCTCACTTTCGCGCAGGTGACCGTTACCGAAGTCTGTCATGATGGCTCCTGGCGCAACAACATTAGCCCTGATCTTTCGCCCGCCTAACTCCTTAGCGAGGTATTTAGTATAGGTTTCTATTGCACCTTTCATTGAAGCATAAACTGACGATGCCGGCACTGTAACGCGGGTAAGTCCGCTTGAGATATTTACAATGCCTCCTCCATCATTCATTATCGGCAAAAGCCTTTGAGTAAGAAAATAAACACCCTTAAAGTGGATATTTAATAGCTCATCAAAAAACTCTTCAGTTACTTCGGCAATCGGTAAATAACCGCCGACACCGGCATTGTTGATCAAGAAATCAATATTGCTGGAATTGAAAGTGTTAGTTAAAACATTATTTAACTTATCAGCGAAAGAAGCAAAAGTTTTAAGATCGCCCATATTTAATTGCAGTGCGACAGCTTTTCGCCCTTGCTTTTCAATCTGTGCTACTACATTTTGTGCATCTTCTTGTTTGCTGTTGTAGGTTAGTATAATGTCTAATCCTTTTTCTGCCAGGCGTAAAGCCATGTCTTTCCCTAATCCGCGGCTGCCCCCAGTTACTAGTGCAATTTTATTCTTATTTTCCATAGTGCAATTTTTTATAAAGATAAAGAGCAAAACAGGATGCTTGTTTGTGTCAATCAATCCATTTTTTGTATAAATCAAATAAATCGATGCGAATAGTTTCTTTAACTTTACTATGAGGGAACATGCATATCGGGTTTTAGGTGATAATAAGTTTGCCTAAATTTATGCAAACAAATAATTATCCCCAACGAATTATTATTTCTGAAATGATCTATTATACACAACTTATTTTCATTAAGCCCGGGTGCGAACAGAAGTTCCATGCTTTTGAAGAAAAAGTACTGCCGCTTTTGAAGGAGCATAATGGGGAACTTGTTTATCGCATCAGGCCCGATAAAAGTGCGTTTGTTGAGAGCAGTAGCGAACTGCCTTACGAGATCCATTTAGTAACTTTTGGCAGCAAAGCTGATTTTGAAGACTATAAAATTGATCCGAATCGGTTGGATTTTATGGAACTGAAAAACAACTCGGTTGAAAAGATGATCTTGATTGAAGGTTTCGCATTGTGATGATGACTATTAAATTATTAAACCAGCCATCTTATTAAAAAGCCTCCCTTATGTTTAAATAAATTCCGGAAAAGCCATACCCCATACCATAGTCGACAGTAATGTTGGTGCGGTCGGTTTTATTCATCTTAATGCGAAGCCCCGCACCGCCTCCCGGCGCTACGGTATTAAAAAGATTTTGGCTGGCATAGGGCAGCGGATTACTTGCTGTGGTACAATCAATAAAAGTAACACCGCCTAATAGTCCATCCCTTGTGATCCTAAAACGAAACTCAGATTCACCATATAGCATATTAGTGCCTCTAAACCTGCCCTGTATATACCCTCTGCCCGATCTGTTATACGTATCCCAGGTAATAGATGGCAGTTCTAAATAAGGCACATGCCCTGATATTACGTTCGTTCCCCAAAACCAAAATGCTATTAAGTTTCGCGGAATGTCCTTATTTACATTGATATAGGTGCGATATTCATAATACAGTATGGTGCTATTTTTCGAACTGCCAAAAAATGTTGGATTTACACGGTAGCTCACATTTAAATAATATCCGCTATAAGGGTTTATCGGGTTGTCGCGACTATCATGCATAATTTCAGCAGCTAAACCATCCGTACCGTATTGTGTAGTATTAAAACCATAAGCTTGCGAATAGATATAATGCGAAGTAAGATGTATAGGTGAGTCCAGCTTTAAAGATTCATCCTGTATTTTAAAATTACGATCGATCATTACTGCCATACCTGCATACCAATGATTATCATTTATCTTTCTCAAAAAAGTTTCATACAACCTTAGGTAGTCGTACTTTAATGGTTGTGACAAATCGCCCTTGGTTGTTGCACTCAGGCCGTTAAAGTTAAAAGTGTAAGGTTCACTATGGAGGCCATATATGCCAAGGCCATAGGTAGGCTGAGTGAAAAATAATAAACGATTATCGCCTGATATATACCATTTATTTTGTGCGGTGTAAAGATCATACCTTAAGCTTAATATAACCTGGTCTTTTGTGGTTACAGAAGTATTCAGCAAGGCGGTAGTAAGGTTAGTCGTCTTTGGATCGCCCATATATTTGGTAACGCTTACCGCCGCGCCTAGCACCACACCATTTGCCGGGCTGTAACCAATAACGGGTAGAAATGAGAAGTTACTTTTGCCCATGTGTGAAGTGTCAATTGGTTTTGCGGGCTTCTTGGTCAACTTTCGCAGCACATCAAAAATATCGATCTCAGGAATTGAAATTGTGGAGTCAGTGTTTGCCTTTTTCTCCTGGGCATAACAATTACTTCCGATCACAATTATAGTGGCCATTGCTGTCATAATAGTCCTCAACCCATTAAAATATTGCCGAATGGAATTCATGTTATTGGTTTACACAGACTATAGTTCTAATAAAAGATGTTTAAATTTATGATGTTTAAGCGCTTAAAAATAACCGGGGAAAACGATACGGGTTCCATATTCCAAAATGCATCAACAAGAGGCTTTAATGCTGCTATATTGTGAGTCTAAGTTGTGCTACGCTAAACTTCTTCCTTTTCACTCATGATCTCATTAACAACGGATCTTGGCATATATAATCCTTCTACAGGACTCGTTTTATTGCGATTTTTGTTTTCAAAATTTTCAGCTTCAGCTCTGAGTGATTTTTTTTGCGGTGGTAATGGATAGGTCAATGAATACTCGTCGCTTTTCTTTTTAATTTGTATGATCATATATCCCCGGTCTTTCTCTACAAAAGTTACATTAACTGTGTTAAAAAAGCTAAAAGGTATATAATCATCAATACGATTACTTTTTGTAGAAAACTCAATTGATGGCAATAGCGCAGTTAATGGATTTCCCTCACTCTTTACTAACGATTCCGTCAGGTCTTTTACATTGTCAAAGCCCCACTTAAAACCATCAAAATTAAGTGAGGTCGAAAGTTTAGGAACAACAGCATTATATTTGATCAGCCCCCAACGGGTTAGAATTATTTTATCTCCATTTGGATATGACCAGTCTATTAAATAATTATAGGGATTGTTAAACCTGCTCGAAAGGTAAATAAGCTGTTTGATTTGAATAATAAACAATGAGAACATGAAAAATGCTAAAAATAAGGCCAAGGGATTGCCCAAAGTATATTTCTCATCTACTGAATTGTTACACCAGATAACACAAATCACAAAGAAGACAAAAAACGTTACTGCTGCGGTTGCATATAAACTAGATGCTCTTTTAACCAATGCTTGTGTAGTTGGCGTATCCTTTAATTTTTCAGGGTCAGTTGCGGGCAAAAAAATATCTTGATTAGATATGTCGTTCTCATTATTGACACGGCTTGTTGAAACTGGCGAATCTATTTTACTTTCCTCAACAACAGGTATTTTCAAAGGGGTGTCTGTAACTATATCTTCTTCCGCTTTTTCCGGCTCATTTTTATTGTCGGTATCAGTTGTGTTTTTATTCTTTTTTGCAGAATAAGCTGTTTTAATATAATCTGCTAATAAAACAGTTATAATTACTAATAGAATACAACATGAAATGATCTTGAATAAGCTCATTGTTTGTAATAAATCTTGTTACCCTTTTATTATGTGACAATTAATTCACCAATCAAATAGCTGTCTTTTTGGAGCTTTAGTAATAGTTTATTTACGTATGTAAGTAATTGTATTAGAGTTAAATAATAAAATTAACGATAATTTTATCCAATCCAAGTAGAAAAGAGTAATATAATTCTATTTCGCCAAGTTAAGATTTGACTTTTGAATGAGCCTAAAGGAATAGCCCGTTTAACGAAGTTTGCTATATTGTGGGTTGAAAGTTCTAAAACATAAAATAGTGAAAGCATTAACATTATCAACGTTCGGTAGTTCAGATGTATTGGAGTACAAAGAAATAGATAACCCCGTTTTAAAAGACGGAGAGATATTAATAGAAATGAGAGCCGCAGGTTTAAACTTTGCCGACCTGATGAGGAGAAACGGAGTTTATCCAATGAGGGGTAATGCTCCCTATATTAATGGATTTGAAGGCGCAGGAATAGTTAAAGGCAGCAACAATCATCCTGAATTTAAAGTGGGTGACCGGGTTGCATTTGCAGATGTGCCATTTGCGAATGCCGAATTAGTTGCGGTTCCGTTTGAACATGCGATCCCTCTGCCCGATGAGATCAGTTTTGAAACTGCTGCATCAATAATGCTGCAAGGTCTTACGGCGCATTACTTAACAGCCGACAGTCATAAAATTAAACCCGGAGAAACTGTGCTTATTCATGCTGCAGCGGGTGGTGTCGGGCAACTGCTCATCCAGGTTTGTAAAATATTGGGGGCAAAAGTGATTGGCTTAACATCTTCAGAAAACAAAAAAGAAGTGGCTCTTTCACTTGGCGCTGATGTGGTGTTTTTGTATGGCCAGGACTGGGTAACAAAGGTTTTAGAGATATGCCCCGCTGGTATTGATGTAGTTTATGAAAGTGTGGGGACTACTATGGAGGGCAGCCTTGCAGTAACAAAAATACTGGGAAAGGTAGTTTTATTTGGCCTTGCCGGTGGCAAATTAGAATTGGGCAATCCATTATGGATCATAGCGCATTCAAAAACTATTACGGGCGGTGATCTGTGGAACTATCTTACTTCAAGAGAAGAAAGGCTAAGAAGATCAAAGGAATTTTTTGATTGGGTTATTGCGGGGGAAATAAAAGTCTCTACGCCAACAATTTTTAAATTATCAGAGGGCAAAAAAGCACATGATTTTATGGAAGGAAGACATAGCACAGGCAAGATATTGATGGTGCCTTAGACAATTTACCCGGTTAGTTTCCCATTTGCCAAAAAATACATGATGGCCTTAATCAGTAACTACACTTTTTTGAATGTTATTATTGGTATCCCAAAGGCAGAGCAAGATAATGATGGAAATAACCGGTAAAAATAGAGCGGCTATATACCAGCGCCAGAAACTTCGACCGGATTGATTAGCTATAATACCCGCTACCGACTGAAAACAATTAATGATGCTAAACACGAGTGCGATAAACAAAAGTTGTAATACCCACATGATGATTTAATTTAAAAGTTAATATTGGTTAGTAGTAGAATTATCGATCGGATTCATTTGTTTTAATTATTTGCAGATTTTTAATAAAAATTTAGGCTGGCATCGCCAAATTAAGCGTCGACGCTTAATTTAGAATACATTCATTTATCGACACTTGAATGGGCGGGAAAATGTTCTTAACTTTGATATAGATATTAAAATTGATCATGGCAAAGTTTTTTAACGAAATTCAGCCGCATCATAAGGAATTTATAGAAAAGCAGCGGGTGTTCTGCGTTGCTTCAGCTCCATTGAGTGCAGATGGGCACGTTAATCTTTCGCCAAAAGGAATGGACTGTTTCAAGGTATTTTCGCCAAATCGTGTTGCTTATATGGATATTATTGGCAGCGGCAATGAAACATCGGCGCACATTTTAGAGAACGGCCGCATCACTTTTATGTTTTGCGCTTATGAGGGGCCACCTAATATTTTGCGATTGTATGGCAAAGGTTACACAATAATACCCGGTGACGAAGACTGGCAGGAATTATCGGCAAATTTCAAACTCGTTCTTGCCACCCGGCAAATTATAGTGGCCGATATTAATATGGTGCAAACATCCTGCGGTTTCAGTGTTCCTTATTACAGTTACGAAGGCGAAAGAGATCATGCTGAAAAATGGGCCAGCAACAAAGGTGCCGAAGGATTGGAAGCATATAAGGCAGAAAAGAACCTTGAAAGTTTGGATGGTTTGCCTACTGCGCTATTAAAATCAGGATAATGTAAATCGAACCGCCAATTAAACATAAAGCACCCCAACTCTGGCGCAATTATGTGACGTTCTGTTGCGGGCAGCGCACTTGTGCCTATGCAATTTATTCTATTCAATCCCAAAAACTTTCCGACGATGCAACCAAAGATGGCAGTTCCAATACAGGTTCCACTTCCAGATTGCTTGCCCATAGTTCAGTCGAGAATTTTTTGAATGATTCAAGTGCGATTAAAGCTTCATGCGCTTCTTCGTTTTCAAACTGATCAAAGTGCATGAATGTTTTTCCATCGGCCAGCAAATAAGCGCTGTATTTAATACCCGGATGGTTGATTATTTTCAACTCAGCGACTACCTGTTTTATGTTTTCCTGGTTAGTGGCAGCATATTCCTGCGTTGTGGTGTATTGAACCCTGACTATTTTCATGGCAATAATTTTTATTAAAGATAATGAAGCTATAGTTCACAAACTATACCCTTAAAACGCTTCATTCAAATTCAGGAAAAACCCTTTGTTGCCAAACCTGCCGAAGGCGTAATCCAGTGCCAGGTTGGTACGGGTTGCTTTGTTGAACAGCACACGCAAACCAGCGCCATAGCCGGGTTGAAACACCTGGAATAGTTTAGTACCTTGTTCGTCATTGCCGCTTTGCAAGTTTCCGAAGGCAACACCGCTGATAAATTTGTTGGCCAGTATCGGGAAGCGGAATTCGGCTTCAGTATCATTGAATTCAGTGCCTTTAAAGTATTGAGAGGTATAACCCCTGCCGCTTCTAAAGGTGCCATCGCGGGCGGTACCGGGTAGTTCAAGATAAGGTATGGTGCCGCTCAATAAGTATGACCCCCAGTTCCAAAGGGCAAGTACGGTTTCGGGGTTCTCTTCTGATAAGCTAATGTATTTTCTGAAATCGGTAGTAAATTGTACGGCATTTTTTGTACTGCCTATCCATGTTTGATTGATGCGGAAGCCGGCATCAAAATAAATGCCTTTATAGGCGCGATTCGGATTGTCACGCGTAGTGTATTCTACATTAAAAAGGAAACCATCTGCCGAGTAATGGTCCTGTGGTAATCCATGCTGATTGTTGTAAACGCTGGATGGCGTTGCATTATTAACGGTATCCTTGTTTTGAATATCACGCCGAATATCAAATGACATCCCGGCACCTAAAAAAAGTCCTTTAGATACTTCTTTATAAGCCTTTTCTCTTACCTGGAAAAAGTAGGAATGGATGGGATAAACCTTATGGGTAGGGTCTTCCAGTATTTCATCTGTGCCTGTTGCAGGCAAGTCGCGGCCTATGCCCAAACCATAATCGGGTGTTACCGTTTTTGCAACTACCAGGCTACCCTGAAAGTTCCACTTATTGCCTGGAGTAAATATATTATGGTTTAGGTAAAAATAAATGATGCCTTTGCTAGTGATAGAAGCTGATGTTGCACCAACGGAAAGGAGCGTGTTAGGGTCGTTACCTAATCTTTTACCTGCTACAGCCTTAATACCTATTTGGGCACCAATGGTTGGGTTGGCGGCAACGTTAGGTACAATAGTAATACCCGACCCTTTATGAAGTGTATCGGCTTGTTTTTTAGGGTGAAAAACGTCGCGTACTAAATCACCAAAATCATATTGCTTGTTGATGTCATACGATGGGCTTTCGAGTCTCAGATTCTTAATCCGTAATGAATCAGCCTTTAGCGAATCAGCCGGGGCACCTACCTGGCCAAAAGCACCGTACCGCATGCTGATAAACAAGAGTAATAATATCGATCTTAATAAAAAGCGTGCGCTAAAGGCTTGGTTGAACTTCACTGCTAGGGTATAAATATTTGATTTCAAATAAATAAGTTGTATTAATAATGTTACATATTTAACCAACAGATGCGCTAAATGTTTTATACCTAAGTTGCCCGGCTGCGTATGCAGTGCCGGTATTTGAAATTTGCAAATAATGGATTGATGTTTGCAATCTTTTTAGCCCGCTTTCTGCCCATCTTTGTTTTAACAATATTATTAAACACAGCAATATGAATTTAACAGGAAATACGATCTTAATAACCGGCGGAACATCGGGCATTGGCCTTGCTTTTGCCGAGGAATTTATAAAAGAAGGCAATAAAGTGATCATAACCGGTCGTAGGGAAGATAGGCTTAATGCTATTAAAGATCGTCTACCCCAAATTATCGCCAAAGTGTCGGATATTGCCGATACAACTCAAAGGGTTGAACTGGCAGCCTGGATCAATGAAAATCATCCTGATACAAATATTGTGATCAATAATGCCGGGGTTCAATTTATAACAGATTTTAAAAATGGAGTTAACCTAAACAAAGTACAATCAGAGGTTGATACTAATTTTATTGCACCCGTTCATCTGGCTTCATTGTTTGTGCCGATATTAAAAGGCAAGCCAAATGCAGCTATCATTAATATTACATCGGGCCTTGCCTTTGTACCTATTGCAATGATGGCAATTTATTGCGCCACCAAAGCCGCTATGCACTCTTTAACCCTATCGTTGCGTTATCAGCTTAAAGAAACCGGGATAAAAGTATTTGAAATTGCCCCACCTTCGGTTGATACCGAACTTGGGCACGACAGGCGTGAAGATAAAAACCAGTCGCACGGTGGTATCCCCGTTAGTGAATTTATTGAAGGCGCTATGGCAGCCATTAAAAATGATGAGTATGAAGCTGCTATAGGAATGTCAGCTGGCTTACGCTCAAAACGCGAAGAGGTGTTTGAGCAGCTTAACAGCAGGTTTTAGTGCGGTAACATTACCTGATTATAGAAAGCTTTTATTCGAAAGGATGAGGGCCTTTTTATAATTGGTAGTCATTATATTTGTTAACTGCGAATGAGTTTCGCGGCAAGCTAATTAAATTATCAACAAAGATTATGAGTACATCAAACAACGAGGCTGAAGCAAACGCGCAAATACCACACAATGTATATTTTGAAGGCAAGGTACAAAGCCTTGGGATTGAAACCGAAAGAGGGCGCGCTACAGTAGGCGTTATGAAAAAAGGATCGTATCAGTTCTCGACATCATCGACCGAAAAGATGGTAGTTATTTCAGGAGAAATGAACATAAAATTAGAAGGGCAAGAATGGAAGAAATACAATCAGAATGAGAGTTTTGATGTTGCTGCAAATGCTGTTTTTGATATTATATGTGATACTGATGTTGCCTACATTTGCTATTACGGACAATAACCTTAACCCGATAGGATGCCAAATAAAAAAGCCAGGCTGTTAGGCCTGGCCCACTTCTATGAAAGCTATGCTGATTCACCCTTTGTTTCAGCACCACAAGTGTTCGGAAGATGTGAAAAGAGCCCGGCCATGTGCGATTCCTTCCCCGGGGAAGGGAAGGAAGGGGTTCACAAAATGTGCTGATCATAGCGCATAGACCCCTCCCTGCCACTGCTCATCCAGCCGCACCCCTCCCATGGGAGGGAATAAAAATAATCTTCCGAACACTTGTGGTTCCAGCACAAACAAATTTTGCCAGATTTATTTAGATTAGAAAGCAATTACAGCTTGTTAATGTAGCGCATTAAAATTTGAAACTATAAAGCAGCTTTATGCGCTATGATTGTTTTTCTTTAATGAATTAAAATACTCCGAAGGCGACAGCCCTGTAAATTTTATGAAGGCTCTGAAAAAAGTAGTTCTTGAAGTAAACCCTATTTCCCAGCAAATGCCTTCAAGGGTTAGTTGTTTCCATCCCAGGTCATCAATATTATTTTTCAGATATTCAATTCTCCTTAAATTTATAAAATCCTGAAAATGCAGGTTAAACTCACTACTTATCAGGTTAGATAAATGATGAGCCGGAATACCCGTTTGTTCCGACAGGTCTTTTACCGTTATCCCTTTATGCAGATAAGGTTTTGTTTGGGTGATAACGCTATCCAGAATAAGGAGGTATTCGTCTTTCTTCTTAGAACTAAAAAGTTGCTTCACTACCAGGTCCTTATCAATTTTGCTGGTTGTTTTTAGGGGAACATAAGGAGTGTATTCAGATGTGCTGAGCCCTACATGCTCCAAACTGTAAAGGATATGCGGGTTGGATATTAAGAAAACCAGTATGAGCAATAAGATGAACGACATAGTGGTGTCGCTAACAAAATCAAGGCTGATAAAGCTGAGGTTAATGATGCGCTGTATAAGCAACGAAGTAAATAACACGATCAGGGTGATGTTAAATATTTTTACCCAATTAATAAGCCTGTAATTGTAATGATTAGGGATCAAATGCCTCCTGCGTTCAAATTTTATAATACAAATACTTTGTAAAACGGTATAAAACAACCATAAAAGCGATTTTGCAATAGAAAGATTATAATACAGATCGGCATGCGAAACATTGATAAACCAATTGATAGAACTATCTGCCAATGCTCTATGAATAGCCGCGGGATTCTTCAGGCTGGTATTGATCAGAACTAAAATAACTGCAATAAAAGGTACAAAGTTTAACCAGTCAAATTTCTGATTGGCCCTATAAGGGTCAAATATATTACGTATGTATAAATAGGCGCTTGGGGCAACCAGGTAAATTATGGCTTTAGCGAAAATGAAAAGGAATGGCACATCAGGCAGAGCCCCAACCATGTAACAAAAGTTGTAGATAGAGATAATAGACAAGCTAAATACACACAAACTCAAATAGAAGTTTTGGGATAGATATTTTTTCGAAGAGAGTAATATGATTGATACCCCAATCCTGCCAACCCTGTTGAAAAGAAGAAAAATGGTAAAAGTTTAGAATCCATAGACTGTCTTTTTTATTTTAATGAGTATTTTTTTTGTTACATAATGTTTTGTTACGTAACCTATTTTTATTTGTTGCGTATAAACACGGTTTGCACGTTTCATATTTTAAATTCAACGATCAATTATAATATGAAACAACGCTACGGAATATTCAAATTTATTTAACACTGTATATCAGATAGATACATTTTTAAAAATGGGTGTTTAAACAGTTGCTATATTTCCCTGTTTTGTTTCAAATTTTAATTTGCAACAGTATTGACCACGATCTGGTACAATAAATTATACAACCTCGGAAAGCACGGGTATTAGTTGCTTCTTTACCGCCTCTTGAAATTTTAAATAATCCTTTACAGCTTGGCCTGCGTAGCCAATAGCGAAATCAGTTATCGCTTTGGCAAACACATTGCTATTGCCAATATAACCGGTGATCTCGGGCGAAAAGCCACTTTTAGCATGCGACTTTGCTAATGACCAACCGCATAATAACGCATAGTTAGAAAAAATACCAGGTGTAAAATTTTCAATATTGGCACCTGCTTTCATGTCGCGCAATTGCCTTACATAAAAATCACGGCCACTTTTATCACTTGTCCACCCTAAAAATATGTCG
>Ga0302312_10000681_pt1 | contig 23295 bp, 18 predicted proteins | sample III_Palsa_N2_1_FD_200529 | JGI IMG/M metagenome (GOLD analysis project Ga0302312, IMG submission 200529) | Peat permafrost microbial communities from Stordalen Mire near Abisko, Sweden - III_Palsa_N2_1 | ecosystem: Environmental > Terrestrial > Soil > Palsa > Peat permafrost | place: Sweden... | reverse complement strand
GCCTCCCTTCCTGGCTTCTTCCATCTCCCTCTTGATTGTCGGAGTGTCCTCAACAAGCCTGTTTGTCAGAAAGAGAGAGAGGATCGCGATCGGGATATTGATGAAGAAGATCCATCGCCAGTCATAGTTGTCGGTGATCCACCCGCCCAGCGTGGGGCCGATGATCGGAGCGGTAATGACCGCCACTCCATAGACGGCAAAGGCTTGTCCCCGCTTCTCCGGAGGAAAGGTGTCGGCGAGGATCGACTGCTCCGAGGGTTGCAGTCCGCCGCCACCCAATCCTTGAACGACTCGGAAGAAAAGAAGAAGCGGCAAAGAGGGAGCGAGTCCGCACATCAGCGAACTAAGCCCAAAGATCGCCACGCAGGTCATATAGAAGCGCTTGCGCCCAAAGATGCTTCCCAGGTAGGCACCGACCGGAAGGACGATCGCGTTCGCCACCAGATAGGAGGTAATGACCCAGGTTGATTCGTCCTGCGATGCTCCGAGTGATCCTGCGATATGTGGGAGAGCGACGTTCGCGATCGAGGTGTCGAGCACCTCCATAATGGTCGCCAGAGTGACCGTGATCGCGATGATCCACGGATTGTGTTTCGGCTTATAGGCTAGTTCAGGCATCCCGAGCGACCTTCTTGTGACCTTGGACGGCGTATCGATACTATACCGTATAGTATCGATACTTAAGATGTCAGTGTTTGTGGGATCGATTCACAAACTGAGAACTAAAATTGAATCTCGAGACCATGCCCACACTCAAGACCAGAAACGCAGCACGTGAGAAGGACCAAAGTCATTCGCGAATTGGCGACGACCGTATCGCCGAACTCCTTGATGTAGCCGGGGAGGAGTTCATAGCGCATGGATTCGAGGGTGCCAGCATTACGGAGATTGCGAAGCGTGCCAATTCTTCGAAACCAACCTTCTACTCCCGTTTTCCGACCAAAGAGAAGCTCTTCATTGCGGTCCTCGAACGCCGCATGAACCGGATCTTCAGCGAGGTGTCGACGGCGCTCCCGATGGACCCTCCTATCGAGCAGACGCTGAATGAATATGGCTGCCGGCTCCTAAACCTCGCCCTGTCGCAGGATCAGATTGCGCTCTTTCGTGTTGTGAGCATGGAGTCCCCGCGATTTCCGGCGCTTGGCGAGCGCTTTTACGAGTTGGGTCCCAAGCGGGGCCACGCGTTTCTTTCCGGATATCTGGAGGAGCAGGCCAGGCGCGGACGGGTCATGAAAGAAGATCCCGCTCTGATGGCCGAACATTTCACCAGCCTGCTTACGGGTGGCCCGGTGCGGTGGCTGGTGCTTGGCTTGCAGCGTAATCCGATCGCCAAAGACGCTCAGAGGCACATCGGCGCCGCCGTCAAAGTATTCCTTCGAGCTTATGGGCTGAACAATCTCAACGCAGAGAATAGGTGTGTGACGATACCCTCGGCCGAGACCCGTTCCCCCCAGCAATCGTCTTGAGCAGCCGCGCATGACGATCGAAGACCGTTACGTCTGCCTTTCCTTTACCGGCGATGATTCGGCAACTTCGAACGCCTCGGTATTCGCGTCCTGGACAATCAAAACCAACCGTTGCCGGAATACATCACTGAGTAACGGCGGAACACTATAAATAGTGCCAGACGGGAACCGCAGTGGGACCAACGAACCTGCGAACATTTGCCGAAGACAGGCGAACGACCAACCAAGAGGACCTTATGGCTAAGCCGGAGAACGATAAACAAACTGCAAAGATCTCAGCAGCATCCGTCTCTACGTCTTTTCTCAACCATCTGACGCATACCGTCGGTCGTCCCCTTGAATTCTCCACTCCTCAGGAACAGTATCGTGCGCTGGCTCACACGGTCCGCGATCTTGTCATGGAAAACTGGATCACGACAGTGCAGGGCTATAAGAAGCCGGATCTGCGCGTTGTAGCGTATATGTCAGCTGAGTATTTGCTCGGTCCGCATCTGTTGAACGATCTTCAAGCGCTGGGGATCACGAAAGACTGTGACGAGGCGATGCACAGCCTCGGCCTGGACCTTTCCGCCTTGGCGGCGCAGGAACCGGAACCTGGCCTTGGGAATGGTGGACTTGGCCGGCTGGCGGCTTGCTTTATGGATTCCCTCTCGACCCTGAACGTCACCGCGATCGGTTATGGGCTCCGCTACGAGTTCGGCATGTTCCACCAGGACATCCGGGATGGCTGGCAGGCGGAACGAGCTGACACATGGCTGCAATATGGAAACCCCTGGGAGATCTCTGCTTCGGACGCCTCATTCGATGTAAAGTTCGGAGGGAGAACTGACACCTGGACGGATGATCAGAGCGTGCTGCGCTGGCGCTGGATGCCGGCTCAGGTTGTGAAGGGCATTCCATACGACACTCCAATTCCGGGATATCAAACCAGGACCGTGAATCGTCTTCGTCTCTGGAAGGCGGAGGCGGTCGATTCCTTCGATTTCGCGACCTTCAATTCGGGCGATTACATGGGTGCGGTACGGGAGAAGATGATCTCGGAGACGATCTCAAAAGTCTTGTACCCAAGTGACGACAGACCGGAAGGAAAGCGCCTGCGATTGCAACAGCAGTATTTCTTCGTTTCATGCTCACTCCAGGACATGATCCGGCTCCACTTTCTCCAAAAGCGCAAGCTCGAGGATTTCCATCTGAAGTGGGCAGTGCAATTGAACGATACGCATCCGTCGATCGGTATCGCGGAGTTGATGCGACTCCTGGTGGACGAACACGAGTTCGGTTGGGACGTAGCCTGGGATATCACCAGACAGACCTTCAGCTACACGAACCACACTTTGCTTCCGGAGGCTCTGGAACGATGGCCGCTGCCACTCTTCCAGGAACTGCTGCCACGGCATCTGGAGATCATCTTCGAGATCAACCGGCGATTTCTTGACGAGATGCGCGAGAGGTTCCCGAACGATGATGAGAAGATGCAACGCATGTCTCTCATCGGAGAAGAGGGAGAGCGTTCCGTCCGCATGGCCAATCTGGCTGTCGTCGGGAGCAAAGCTGTGAATGGAGTGGCAGAGTTGCACACGGAGCTACTGGAGCGGGAAACGTTGCATGACTTCTATGAGGCTTTCCCAAAGCGCTTCAGCAACAAGACGAATGGGGTTACGCCGCGACGTTGGCTTATGCTCAGCAATCCTTCGCTGTGCGGTTTGATCAACGATGCGATCGGTACAAAGTGGCACACCGATCTCAATGAACTGGTTGCTCTCGAACCGCTCGCGCACGATGCTGGTTTCCTGGCAAAATGGCGCGCGACACAGGAAGCGACCAAGGCGCAGCTTGCGGACTACATACGCTCCACCACCGATATTGTGGTCGATCCAGCCTCGATGTTCGACGCCCAGGTGAAACGCATCCACGAGTACAAGCGACAGCATCTGAACGCTCTGCATATCCTCAGTCTCTATTGCCAGCTCAAAGCCAATCCGAATCTGACAATGACACCGCGAACCTTCCTCTTCGGTGGGAAGGCTGCGCCGTCCTATACGATGGCGAAGCTGATCATCAAGCTGATCAACAGCATCGCGGATGTGGTCAATCACGACTCCGATGTTCAAGGCCGCCTGAAGGTAATCTTTCTCCCGGACTATAACGTTTCTCTGGGCCAGCGTGTGTATCCCGCGGCCGATCTGGCCGAGCAGATCTCAACTGCCGGAAAAGAGGCCTCCGGGACTGGGTGCATGAAGTTCCAGATGAATGGCGCTGTGACTATAGGTACACTCGATGGAGCGAACATCGAGATTCGCAAGGAGGTCGGAGAAGAAAACTTCCTGATGTTTGGACTAACCACGCCTGAGGTTGAAGCTCTTCAGCGCAACGGATATCGACCGCTGGATTTCTACGACCGTATCCAATCACTTAGAGAAGTGATCGACGGGCTTCAGGATGGCCGTTTCAGCAAAGGCGACAAGTCGCTCTTCTCCCCGCTCGTGTCGGAGCTGCTTGGTCGAGATAACTACATGCTGTTAGCCGACTTTGAATCTTATTCAGAGATTCAGAAGAGTGCTTCGACTGCTTATAGCGATGCGCCGCGGTGGGGGCGCATGTCCATCCTGAATACCGCGAGATCCGGAAAGTTTTCGTCGGATCGATCGATTCGTGAGTATTGCCGCGATATCTGGGACGTGCCTGTCACGCCGTCAGCGAAGCCGTAAGAGGCCGATTCGCTCACCGAGGCGCAATGTTTCGATCTTCGAATGGTCGTTGGCAGAATCATGAGTCCGATTGCATTCATCGTGCGCTGAGTGCAAAGAACGCATTAGTCTGGACAATCGAGACCTATCGCGGCGTGCCTTCCTGAAATTGTGCGGCGAGTGCCATCCGGTCAACAGAACCCTTTGCCGTATGTGGGATCTCGCTGACGATGTGTATCCGTTCAGGAACCTCGAAACCACTGAGCTTGGACCGACAGTAGTCCTCCAATTCGCTTTCAGACGTCTCGCTTCCGATCCGCAACACCACCGCTGCGTGAACACACTCTCCATAGATCGGATGAGGCTCTGCGAACGTTACCGCTTCGAGCACTGCCGGATTGGATAAGAGCACCACATCAATGTCACTCGGCGCGATCTTCTCGCCGCCCCTGTTGATGAGCTCCTTGATCCTTCCTTTCAGATCGAGATAGCCGCGCGCGTCCAGGCTGCCAAGATCTCCACTACGGAACCATCCATCAACAAAACTCGCGGAGTTTGCCTGAGGGTTGTCAATGTATCCGGAGATAACGGTCGCACCACGCACTAAGACCTCACCCACCCTCCCAGCAGGAAGACCATTTCCATCATCCCCTATGATCCGGAGTTCGGTTCCGGTAGGTAGCCCGACCGAAGAGATCCTATTGGACCCATGAGCAGGAAGAGGATTAGACGACACCTGGTGCGTTGCTTCCGTCATGCCGTAGGCGGAGATGACAGGCGCTCCAAATACCTGGATCATTGCTGACGCAAGTTCCTCATCTATAGGGGCGCTACAACTTCGGATGAAGCGAAGCGGTACAGGTGATGATGTCGGATACTCCTTTGATGCTCGATTGATAAGAATACGATGAATTGTTGGAACTGCTGTGAACCATGTTGCCCGAATGCGCACCATGTCAGGCCAGAACACATGTGCGGAGAACGCACCGGTTGCTGGGACATAGGCGCCACCACCACTAGCCAGAGTCGCAAGCAACCCTGCAACCAAGCCATGTCCATGAGACAACGGCATCACGATGAGCGTCGCATCTTCTGGCGATAAGTCATACCAGGAAACAATGTTTCGGACGGATTCAATAATATTGCGATGCGTCCATGGCACGGCTTTGGGCACACCGGTGGTGCCGGCTGTGAACATCACAAGAGCTACATCTTCGCTATGGATAGATGATAAGTTACCCCACGGCTCAGCTACGATGAGTGGATCTCTTCTCTTGTGGTCCAGGATATGAACGGTTGCAGCAGCACCCGAGGACTCGAGGTTGATCACCCAGATAGCTGACGATTCAGGAACAGCGACCAAGGCGTCCACCTGAGCTGCCTGATGCTTAGGAATGATCAAAGCATAGGCTGAAATTGTGGACAAACGAGCCTGCACATCAGCCACGCTGAGCCCTGGGTTCAATGGCGCAAGTCGGGCACCCACCGCAGACACGGCCAAAAGTGCCACGACAAATTCGATGCAATTATCCGCGAGTATCGCTACGGTATGGCTGCGACCCAATCCCAGCGATGAGAATTGCGCCATCGCCATCCGCACCAATATGTCCAATTGTCCGTAATTCAGTACGCAACTCAGGTCGGAAGTTCCCACCGCAATTCGCTCAGGCTGGATCCGCGCATGTTCAGTAAGCAGATGGGAGAGATCGCTCATCATTGGATTCCAGATCGGCGTAGTGCTCGTATTCTCGGTGCCTTTGTCTTGTGTCATGGACCCTGATCAATCTGAGTGCAACGTGAAGAATCGATGAATGGCATTTGTAGCACAGGTGGCAAGTGATCCTTCCCTTGCTTGCCACGGTGCCTAATGTGAGTCCAATTCGAAGGGAGAAACTACCTGTGTGAGGCGAGTAAGACCTCCGACACAGTGAAAGCTTCCCATCTTCCTGTTCATCCTGCTGTGACCGCCGTCACATACCAGACCGCCACTTGCGGCCTACCTTATAAATCAGCAACACGCTCTTCTAAATAGCCGCGGAAGGTGCCGGCGGTGAATGAGCTTCGCAATCTAATCGCAATGGTGCCGTACCAAAATGGAGTCTTCACTATGAGTTTGCCGCTTGAAGGAATTAAAGTAATCGACTTTACCGGTGTGCAGGCCGGTCCAGCATGTACGCAAATGATGGCCTGGTATGGCGCCGATGTACTTAAGGTCGAACGCCTCAACGGGGGCGATGTCACACGCCATCAGTTACGTGACATCCCCAACGTCGATGCGCTGTACTTCACGATGCTCAACAGCAATAAGAGATCGCTGACGCTGAACACCAAGACCCCGGAAGGCAAAGAGATCATGGAGAAGCTGATCCGCGGGGCAGACGTCCTCGTAGAGAACTTCGCACCTGGCGCTATGGATCGAATGGGTTTCTCGTGGGAACACATACAGGAGCTCAACCCAAGACTCATCTTCGGATCCGTCAAAGGCTTCAATGATCAGTCGATTTATTCCGACATCAAAGTCTATGAGAATGTGGCGCAATGCGCCGGCGGCTCCGCTTCGACGACCGGGTTCTGGGACGGTCCTCCTACGATCAGCGCTGCGGCACTCGGCGACAGCAACAGCGGCATGCACCTTTTGATCGGGATTTTGACCGCGCTGATGAGCCGCGAAAAGACTGGCAAGGGTCAGAAAGTATCTGTTTCGATGCAGGACAGCGTGATCAATCTCTGTCGCGTGAAACTGCGCGACCAGCAGCGCCTTGAACGCGTCGGCTACCTCGAAGAGTATCCGCAGTATCCAAATGGCAAGTTCACCGATGTAACCCCCAGGGGCGGTAATGCCGGCGGGGGCGGCCAGCCTGGCTGGATCCTCAAGTGCAAGGGCTGGGAGACGGATCCGAACTCGTACATCTATTTCACGATTCAGGAGCAAGATTGGGGACCCACCTGTGAAGCAATCGAGAAGCCTGAATGGAAAGCCGATCCAGCCTACACAACGGCAGCTGCACGCCAGCCACACATCTTCGATATCTTCGCCGATATTGAGAAATGGCTTGCCGATAAAACCAAGTTCGAGGCAGTCAATATCCTCCGGCGATTCGGAGTTCCCTGCTCTCCAGTCCTGAGCATGAAAGAGATCGCCTATGACACGACACTACGGGCTGCCGGAACGATTGTGGAAGTTTCTCACAAGGAGCGCGGCACCTATCTGACCGTCGGAAGTCCGATGAAGTTCTCGGACTTCACGCCTAAAATTACAGGCTCCCCTTTACTGGGCGAGCATTCGGATGAGGTCCTCACCGAACTGGGATATAAGCCGGAAGAGATCGCCAAACTGCACGAAGCTAAGATCATCTAAAGACATCAGGCGCTATGGGTAAACCCAGGCGCCTGATCGCTTTTATGTATGAACCAGCGCATGTGCACAGCGAGGTGGTGGCCTTCGCTGTCGGCCTTTCTACCTGATAACGCAGCCCCCAACAGTACAGGCATTCGAAAGGACATTGATATTATGGCGAATGAATCGCAAGCCGCTGCCGTAATGACGGACGGCTTTCATCTGGTGATTGATGCATTGAAGCTGAATGGCATCGATACAATTTATGGCGTCGCGGGAATTCCAATCACAGACCTGGCGCGACTGGCCCAGGCGGAAGGGATGCGATACATCGGCTTTCGACACGAGCAGTCTGCCGGGAACGCGGCAGCGATCTCTGGCTACCTCACGCAAAAGCCGGGAATCTGTCTCACTGTCTCTGCGCCGGGTTTCCTGAACGGTATGGTGGCGTTGGCGAATGCAACCACCAACGGTTTTCCGATGATCCAGATCAGCGGATCGAGCAACCGGGCGATCGTCGATCTTCAGCAGGGTGATTACGAAGAACTCGATCAGATGAATGCTGCAAAGCCCTACGCGAAAGCAGCCTATCGCGTGAACCGCCCTGAAGATATCGGAACCGGAATCGCGAGAGCTATTCGTGCGGCCGTCTCGGGGCGGCCGGGCGGAGTTTATCTCGATCTGACTGCAGAGGCGCTAAGTGCCGCAATCGATTCCGAAGCAGGAAAGAAGTCTCTGATACATGTAGTCGATCCAGCCCCGAGAAGAATACCCGCTCCGGAATCGATCCAAAGGGCACTCGATTTCCTCGCCACGGCAAAGCGACCATTGATTATTCTGGGTAAGGGCGCTGCATACGCCCAGGCCGATCACGATATATGCTCGTTTATCGAGACAACAGGTATCCCATTCCTGCCGATGTCGATGGCGAAGGGCTTGTTGCCGGATGACCATCGTCAGTCTGCCGCCGCCGCTCGATCACTCGTTCTTGCCCAGGCTGATGTAGTGATGCTGATTGGAGCACGGCTTAACTGGTTGCTAGCTCACGGCAAGGGGGCCCAGTGGTCTCCCACAGCTCAGTTCATTCAGGTCGACATCGAGCCTACGGAGATCGACAGCAATCGCGCTATCGCCGCGCCCGTGATCGGTGATATCGCATCTGTCGTATCGTCCTTTCTTGCCTATCTTAAGCCAGGAGCAATTCAGGTCACTGCCGAGTGGCTTGACGCTATCGCCGAACGGAAAAAGCACAACACAGAGAAGATAACGGCTCAACTTGAAGCCAACCCAACCCCGATGAACTTCTCTAGCGCACTTCGCGTGGTTCGTGATGTTCTTGCCGATAAACCAGATGTTTACGTTGTGAACGAAGGCGCAAATACGCTCGACTTCGGACGCAACATCATCGACATGCGGAAGCCACGCAAGAGGCTCGACTCTGGAACCTGGGGCGTGATGGGCATTGGAATGGGGTATGCGATCGGCGCAGCGATTGTGAGCGGAAAACCTGTCGTGGCGATTGAGGGCGACAGTGCATTCGGTTTCAGTGGGATGGAGATCGAAACAATTTGCCGATATGGGCTCCCGATCGTGATTGTCGTCCTCAACAATGGAGGCATCTACAAGGGAAACGACGTCAATCCGACAGGAGGGTCCGATCCATCTCCCACGACTCTTATGCAGAAAGCGCGGTATGAAAAGCTTATCGAAGCATTTGGCGGTACTGGCTATTCAGTTGTTGATCCGGAGAGTCTGACGGCTGCTCTGACAGATGCTCTCGCGTCCGGTAAGCCGACGCTGATCGATTGCATCATCGATCCAAAGGCGGGAACTGAGAGTGGACATATCCAAAACCTGAACCCAAAAAGCGCCATCACTGCGAAGCACTGACGGAAAGATAGAAAGCAGCGGCCTCGGGCAAACCGAGGCCGTTTCGGTCAGATCTCATAAATATAGAAGAATGGATAAACTTCCTTATGGCAAGTGTTACTGATAACATCACACACCACCGTTTCGAGATGGTCGTAGACGGTCAGACTGCGTTTCTTGACTACGCGTTCGAGGATGGCCGGCTGGTGTTGATTCATACAGAAGTGCCCCAGGCACTCGAGGGACACGGCATTGGTGCCACGCTCGTTCGGTCCGTTCTGAACGAGGCTCGAACCAGGAGCCTACAGATCGTACCCCGGTGCGAATTCGTAGTGGAGTATCTTCGTCGTCATCCCGAGTTCTCCGACCTTCTTGCGCCTCTTCCGGAACAGCAATGACACACCTCAATCGTTTAGATCTCGCAGGGTTTTGATCGCTGAGTCAGGTAGGCGTGAAACGACTACCTGGCAGGCTCAGACTCGCGATTCAGTTTGAACCGGTATGTGAAGCAGAGATAGGAGATGGTCAGCGGAGCACCGTGAGCGTTAGCCCTCATAAGCTCACCCGGGGAAAAGTGCCCAACTCCCGCGTTCACCACAAAGTATTGATGATACACATACTTCATCGAGGCATCGAAGCCGTGACCGATATTGTCGGTGGCAAATCCGCCAGTCGGGGGCTTCACGAACTCGGATCCGCTGCCGCTGTAGACGCCGTCTTTCTTGCTTGCGACTTCCAGAAACTCTTCTTGTATCAGGACGGTGAGATGAGCTGTCGGCGTCAGGCTCAGGTTCACGCGTGACTGTTGAATGTTCTGCCAGCCAAATAAATCGACTAGTCCAAAGGCATTATGCGAACTGGGATACTGCTGATCGAATGTACTGATCCTTTCCGGGTTTTTGTGAGGATTGCCGGTTGCGTAGTCATACTCACCCTGGATCCGAGGCTTCCATGGCATGGAAGCCGATGTATACCCGGCCTTGCCATATGCCGCTCCAGCGTGGATCGAATCGTTCGCATAGCCGCCGCGTTGCAGGACCCCTTCGACCGTGTAGTCAAACCCACCCGGCATATTGTCGCTAACGCGTATTCCCGGGGTAACCTCCGTCTCCGTTCCATTACTTCCCTGCTGGCTGACAACGTGAGGCATAGCTTTCACGAAGACGTATGGCTCAACCGTCGTGTGTGGTATCCATGAATTAATGGAGCCGTAGGCCCCATGGAAGTTGAGACCACCGGTATGCATATCAAGTGCCGTGGGATAGATGGCGACCACAGAAGCGCTGAACAGATCGATTCTGTTCTTGTCTCCAATGCGCGCGTCAAAACCGTCAAAGGTGCGACTCACATTCGTCCAATCACTGATACCGACCAGCCTCTCATCGCCGAACTTCAGCTCCTGCCTGCCCGCGAACACAGACACATGCTTTACGTGAAAGTCCAGGTATGCCTGTCGGAAGTCAAACGTGTCCCGCATGTTTGCGGCCACATACTGAAGCGGCAGACCCAACGCATGAGTATCGTGGAACTGCAGGTATGCCGTCATCCACTTCGTTGGGCGTACTTTGATACCGCCATGTACGCGGGTCAGTTCATAAACCTGAGCATTTCCGGACATATAGTCGATCGACGTTTGTCCCTCTGTACGTCCACGTAACTCCATATCAAGAGTCATCCAGGATGGGATATCCGGCGATTGTAGCGGCTGAACCTTGCCGACAGGTTGCGGATAGTCCAGATATTGCGCGAATGCTTTGCGAGCCGTAGCTGAGAGCAGGCATGCCGACATAGCGATCAATAGAGAGCCTGAGAATTTGAAGCGCATGTAATTAACTTCTTTCGTTGTTTCCGGTGCGATCATCCATAACCAATAGGTATGGAAGCTGCGCGATTATGTTTGAAGATTACTTTCCCCCTCGAGTGCGGGGACTCACATCCAGAGAGTACTTCGCGAGTCCATCTTCTTCTGTGACGCAGGTCACGACTGGTATGCGAAAAGCTTCATACACTACAACTATCGATTGCGTGATGAGACGTTAGTTGTTGCCCAAACCTATGAGAAGTTAGTCGGCCAGGGGTGTCCCCGAATAACTATGAAACGCTGAGCAACTCGGATCTGAGGCCCCGACGTAAAAGCCTCGATGCACATTTCCGTTATGAACACTGGGACCCTAGCCACGCAAACATCTTGTAACGAACTGTTCCGAAGGTCATGAAAACAACATGCAAATAACAACTACGACGAATGTCACACCGACGAGACCTCCGTCACTAACACGCTCACTTCAGCGTGTCGTTGCGCTGGCGGCTGTAGCGGGCTATGTCGAGGTCATTGGATTTTCCGATGTTGGTGGAATCTATCCGGCCATCATGACGGGAAACACGGTTCAGCTTGGACTGACTGTGGTCCGCGCGCAATGGGCTCGTTGCGGGCTCCTTGCATTTGCCGTTGGGCTTTTCTTCCTGGGCGGGATCATTTCGAGTCTCATTCGACGACGCCTTCGGCGACCACCCATGGAGCTACTACTTATGGCTGCAGTTCTTGTGATCGCCGGTATCATTCGCCTGCACGTATCATGGCGGATTCCCGTTGAGCTGCCGTTGCTGGCCTTGGCACTAGCGATGCAAGGGGAGACCATTGCTCGCTTTGGAGGCGTTTCGCTGCAAACGATCGTGGTGACGAACAACATGGTGAAATTCTCGGATGCATTGGTGGGGCGATATCTGCCAGAAAGGCAATCCGCGAACGCACCCGAAAAGCGGCCCGAGCTCAAGGAAGTGCTCCTGCCCGGCATGGCGTGGCTGAGTTACAGCATTGGAGCAGGAGCAGGTGCCACAGGGGCAGCATGGTTGCGGCTTCCTTTGATCATTCCGGCAGTCGTGCTCGTCTTCTTGGTGGGCGATTTGTTGTGGTCCGGCGGAGGAGAGTCCGCCGGGTGACACCCGCCAGGTCAAGACATCTCATCTAGAGCAAGCGCCTTAGATGTTGAAGATTCATTGGCAAGTGGGATGATCGCACCGGTTGTCAGAGGACGGCCGGCCGGATCTTTAGAGACATAAGACCGGTGTTCTATTTGTGGCTTTTGGGAGACTCGGCGTAGTCATAGTGCAACACGACGATCGACCGAGGGTTTACCAGATACTTCGGACCGTTCACGGGTAAAGCCATGGTTTCCTCGACGATGTCGTCGGGGGACGGGAGAGATGTGTCTATAAGGCGAAGCCAGCCTGAGGCTGGGTCGCAAGTAACAGGAGGAAGTTCAAATTCCAGCGGCTTCCAATATGAGTTGATAGCAATATAGCGGACCTGACTACTCGAGCTACTGCGAAGCGCGAAAGCGAGGCTGTGGGATTCATCGCTCCAATCGGGTTTACCCAGTTCGGTCCCGTGCCACTCGATATGTGCGCCGCTTAGATAGTTTTCAAGACTAATTTGGCCCTCGCTTCCTTTTTCGAAGTCGAGACGAACGCGAATCATGCACTGAACAAAGCGAATGATGTTTTTGTTGGCGATGCACAGATCCCAATCAAACCAACTCACTTCATTGTTCTGGCTGTAGGCGTTGTTGTTTCCTTTTTGTGTACGCCGGACTTCGTCCCCCATAAGCAGCATCGGCGTCCCAACTGCGAGCAGAGTGAGCACAAAGAAGTTCTTGACCTGCTGAATCCGCAGGCGCTCAATGTCTTCGGAGCGCGTCGGCCCTTCTATCCCACAGTTCCAACTCAGGTTGGAGCTCGAGCCGTCATTGTTGAGCTCATGATTTGCTTCATTATGTTTGAAGTCATACGAAGTTAAATCGTTGAGGGTGAAGCCATCATGGCAGGTAACAAAATTGATGCTTTGTGTCGCGGGCCTGCTTCCCTCTCGGTAAAGATCAAAGCTGCCCGTGATCCGTTCTTTCAGCTTTCGTACCGTCTTTTTATCTCCCTTTATAAAGCCGCGAATATCATCACGAAATTGTCCATTCCATTCCTTCCATTTGTCCTGCGCGAAGCTTCCGACCTGATATAAGCCCCCTTCGTCCCACGCTTCGGCAATCAATTTTGTGCCAGCTAAAACAGGGTCCGAATCGATCTCCGAAAGGATAGGAGCGTCAATCATTGGCTCGCCCGACTGGCTCCGCGAGAAGATGGATGCGAGATCGAAACGGAACCCATCGACATGCATCTCCGAGACCCAATATCTTAAGCTGTCGAGGATAAGTCGCTTCACGATGGAGTGGTTCGCCTTGAGCGTGTTGCCGGAACCAGCATAGTTAGCATAGGTCGCCTTGTCCTTATTCAGGATGTAGTAATAGCTGTTCTCCAGGCCTCGGAAGCAAAGAGTAGGGCCGCGCTCATCGCCTTCGCTGGTGTGGTTGTAGACCACATCGAGAATGACCTCAATACCCGCACGGTGCAGCTCCTTCACCATAGTCCGAAACTCATCCAGGCATGAGAGTGGATCGTCACTGGCACTGTATGCGAGATGAGGAGCAAAGAGGGACACTGGGCTATAACCCCAGTAGTTGGTGAGTCCCGCAGGAGCGTCCTGAATGTCGAACTGAAAGACTGGCAGGAGCTCGACTGCTGTTATTCCTAATGCCTGAAGGTAGGGAATCTTTTCGACAAGTCCGAGGTACTTGCCTCGGTTGACACCAGTAACGCCAGATGTTGGACTGCTGGTAAAGCCAGCCACATGCATCTCATAGATGACTGTCCTACGGTACGACCGTGTGAGTGGACTGTCACCTTCCCAATCGAAGGCGCTTAGATCTGCCACGACACTTTTCATCGACTCAGCTGCATTGTCACCTGACCGACTCGCGGCTGCACGGCTGTAGTTGCTGCACAGCGATACGCTCTTACCATAGGGGTCGATCAGCACTTTATGGGGATCGAAACGATGGCCGTTGGGCGGATCGTCTGGGCCGTCCGCGCGGTAGCCGTAAAGTTGCCCCGGTTTTATCCCTGGGACGAAGATGTGCCAGTAGTGAGAAGTGCGATGAAGCACAGGATCGAAAGAAACGACTTTGGAAGGATGAGGGGAGTTGGCATGGTCAAAAAAAACTAACTCCACTCGTTTCGCATTTGCGGAAAAGACACTGAAGTTCGTGCCCTCAGGAGTCACTGTCGGGCCAAGAGGATAGGGATGGCTGACGCACATCGCCTTCGCGCTGCAAACGTCCACCTCAGTGGAAGCCTGATCGATGTAGGCCATCAGCGTTGCCACAAGATCTGTGAGAGTTCGAGCGGCGCTGACGCGTTTGGATGATAAGGAGCAACGCGGGCGGTATAGTCGCTGGCTGGACGAGTCGCGGACACCTCGGCTGAATAGAACACCATGTCTGGAGACTCCTGGTAGTGCTTACCAAGGATCATGGGCGCCCGAGCTGGCTGAACCTCACCCTTAAATACCGTTTGAAGGACAATCCACGGGTTCTGCGTGGCTTCCCATAGTGCGGGGTCCAGCCGCTTCCACAGTTCATCCGCCGAATGGTTCCAAGACAAGCGAAGAGTCAATCCCAACTCGGCCGGCGCGTCTACATCCCGACATCCCATGCGTCGAAATGACGATCATGTCGATTTGCTCCCGATCGATCACCATCATGATGTTGCCGACAACATCATTTCCAACCTCCACCGCGGAAGATGTCTTGATTCCCTTCGCAGCGAGTGCGGCGACACACGAATCCAGTCGCTGCTCTGCATGGATCTGTGTCTCCTGCAGAATCGCCTCTTCCTGAAAGAACTCCGATCCTGTGACCGCAGGAAGCATTGGAACGATGTTGAGCAGATATACCTCGGCGAGAAAACGTTGAGCAAGCGCTGTCGCCGTTTCCAGCGCGGCACAAGAGGAAGGACTGAAATCCATGGGGACAAGGATTTTCTTTGGGTTGAAGACAGAATGGGACACTCCAGACATGACGATCTCCTGATACGGGCTAAAGTTATGGTTTAACTATGCATGTCATGTAAGGCCAGGAAGGCTCATACAAAACACGAGGACTGAATGTTCCTCTATGGACTGGTGGTGGAACAGGGTCTAGTCCGGGCATCGAATACAACGCGGTTTGCGCCGAACTGATGGAATACTCCACGTGTGCGAAGGATGCTCTCTTGCCATGTTGTCTTCTTCCTCTGAATACTTTAGGCATTCCAGTTGTGTTCAATGGCTAGACGTCGAACGAAGTTGCAAAGTCAGGATTGAGAGACCGTAGCCGGCCACTTCCACTCTCGTATCTCCTGACGATCGATCCCGTTCTCATGCGCGTAGTTCACGCTATCGATGATCTGGTCCTTGAGCCATTCTTTGGTATGGGCAGCGGCAGCTTCCAGTGTGGGTATGCGGTCGATCACATCAATGGCCAGATTGAAGCGGTCTACTTGATTGAGGATGGCCAGTTCAAGAGGCGTGTTAATGTTGCCCTTTTCCTTGTAGCCACGCACGTGGAAATTAGCGTGATTCGTTCGCCGGTAGGTAAGTTTGTGGATCAACGATGCGTAAGCATGAAAGTTGAAAATCACCGGCTTATTCTTCGTAAAGAGACTGTCGAACTCGCGGTCGGAGAGCCCATGAGGATGCTCTGATTCAGGCATCAGCCGAAACAGATCGACTACATTGATGAAGCGAATTTTCAGATCGGGGCACCGCTCCCTAAGGATTGCAACGGCGGCAAGCGACTCTGACGTAGGGATGTCGCCGGCGCAGGCCATCACGACGTCTGGTTCCTGCCCTTCGTCATTACTGGCGAAATCCCAGATGCCGATTCCTTTCGTGCAATGTTTCACCGCGGCGTCCATATCGAGATATTGCAGATGTAGAGCCTTATCCGCGACGATTACATTGATGTAATTTGTGCTGCGCAGGCAATGGTCCGCGACGCTCAACAGACAGTTTGCGTCCGGCGGGAGGTAGATTCGTGTCACTTCCGGGCTCTTGTTTGTCACAAGATCGAGAAAGCCAGGGTCCTGGTGCGTGAAGCCATTGTGATCCTGGCGCCAGACCAGTGAGGTAATCAACAGGTTGATAGACGAGATGGGAGTTCTCCATCGCAACTCAAGCTTGCTCTTTTCCAGCCACTTCGCGTGCTGGTTGAACATTGAGTCGATGATGTGGACGAAAGCTTCGTAGGTCGAGAAGAACCCATGTCGTCCTGTGAGCACGTATCCCTCAAACCAGCCCTCCAGGGTGTGCTCGCTGAGCATCTCCATGACCCGTCCGTCGGCCGAGAGGAAGCCGCCGTCGGCGTCTTCCGGTTTGCTGCTCGCCATCCAGGTCTTGCCGCTTGCCTCATAGATCACATCAAGCTTGTTGGACGCGGTCTCGTCCGGCCCAAATACCCTAAAGCTCGTCATGTTTTTCCGCATGACATCACGCAGGAAATGGGCAAGGGTATCGGTGGATGAAACCTCTTTCTGCCCCGGACCGTCCACCTGGAGCGCATACTGGCGAAAGTCCGGAAGGTCGAGGGGCTTTTTCAAAGTCCCTCCATTTGCGTGGGGGTTGGCAGTGATACGGCTACTGCCTTTCGGAGCTATCTCCCGTAATTCCGCGATCAACCTGCCTGACTCATCGAACAGTTCGTCTGGCTTGTAACTCTTCATCCAGGTCTCAACCATTTCAAGGTGGGCAGGATTGGTCACAGGGTCGAGAATCGGCATCTGGTGAGCACGCCACGAACCCTCGAGCTTATGCCCGTCGATCTCCTGTGGGCACGTCCATCCTTTTGGAGTGCGAAGAATGATCATTGGCCATCGAGGCCGATCGGGAACCGTACCTGCAGGCGCACTGCGCGCCTTCTCCTGAATCGCGTGAATCTCCTTTACGCAATCCTCCATCACCTGCGCCATGAGTTGATGCATGGTCTCCGGATCACCTCCTTCCACGACATATGGAGTCCATCCGTATCCCTTGAACAACCATTCCAGCTCTTCGGACGAAATCCTGGCCAAGATAGTAGGGTTAGCGATCTTGTATCCGTTGAGGTGCAGGATCGGGAGGACGGCGCCGTCCCGAACAGGATTCAGGAACTTGTTCGAGTGCCAGGATGTTGCCAAAGGTCCGGTCTCAGCTTCTCCGTCCCCAACAACTACTGTCACGATCAAATTGGGGTTGTCGAAGGCCGCTCCAAATCCGTGCGAAATGCTGTACCCCAACTCACCTCCCTCGTGAATAGAGCCGGGCGTCTCCGGTGTACAGTGACTCCCTATACCGCCCGGAAACGAAAACTGTTTGAAGAACTTCTGCATGCCGGTAGCGTCTTCACTCATCTCCGGATAGATCTCTGAATAAACGCCTTCCAGATAGCTATTCGAAAGAGTCGCGGGTGCTCCATGGCCTGGTCCCGCGAGGTAGATGAGGTCAAGATCATATTTCTTGATCAGGCGGTTGAGATGGACCCATGTGAACGTCTGTCCCGGATCCGAACCCCAGTGCCCGAGCAGCCGATTCTTGATGTGTTCGGGTTTCAACCGCTCCCGCAGAAGAGGATTCGCCCGCAGATAGAGCATCCCAACGCAAAGGTAATTGCAGGCCCGCCAGTAAGCGTCGATCTTGCGCAGTTCATCAGAACTCAGGAGCGGGGCGACGGAATGCGTTTCATTTCTCTCAAAACTGGGTGTTAGAACTGTGCTCATGAAGTTGCCTCATGCATGATCTGGGAGAGCTGTTATGGGGGCAACAGTGCCGTTTCTTGCGAAAATTCAGGTCAGCGCGCGATAGGTCGGCAATCGGCTGGTATCCGGTCCGACCGAGTACAGAACAGCTCTCAACGCATCTCCATACTCGCCTGTTCTTCCTTTCGATTCTGTGACGGCCGTCACAGGCGTAAATCGCAGGGATGCGCCGCTCGCTTTCGACTCATAGATAGAGCTGAAGGGGGCAACGGATCAGGAGATGACCACCGCTTAAATAGGCAGGTAACCCATGTGACCGGTGTCACAGCTTTCCCTCCAGGTAGCCGGTAGATTGAGCTCCAGAGGTGTCTTAATACGCCAACCACGCTTACAAATGCTCCAATTTACGTGATCCCTGAGCACGCGATCCGCTTCAATCGTTGATGCACCACTCGCGACTTTCAGTCTTATAACAACCCATCAGCTCGTAGCAGAAAGAGCAAACCAATGCAAAATCCCGAATTTCAAACTCAAGTCTCTTTCGACAACGTTCTACTCGCTACCGACTTCTCGGCCGCATCCGAAGCGGCCTTTCAGACTGCACTCGACAGGTGCATCTCTTTCAAAGCAAACCTCTTCATCCTGCATGTGTTTGAATACCCCAACTCTGTTCCTCCCGAGAGCGGCGGACTGTTGATCGAACTGGATAGCTTTCATCAGGAAGCCCAAAGTTCACTCGATGAGCTGTTACGCCGGACCAAACTACTGGGGGTAGCTTGCAAAGCAAACATCGGTTCGGGAATTCCCGCCGACACAATCCTCGATACCATTACCTCCCGCAACATCGATCTTGCTGTGCTTGGAACAAATGCTCTTCACGGTTTCGATAGGCTTGTCTTTGGCTCGACCGCGGAAGCAGTTCTACGGAGAGCCTCATGTCCGGTACTGACGGTAGGCCCTCAGGTTTCGAAAGGAGTTCAGCCCGAAACACTCGGACGCCCCGTAGTGTTCGCCACCGACTTCCATTTGTCTACGACCTGCGCGATTCGTTATGCTGCCTTTTGCAGCCAAAAGATGAAGGTTCCTTTGCATTGTTTGCATGTACTTCCGAGGGCACTCGAAGGAGGACCCCAAAGTCACGCGATTCCGCAGATTATGACGGAGGCTCTTCAGCAGGTAGCGCTAGAAAGCGGCACAACAGTCGATCCGCCTGTCTGTGCGATCAGCTATGGCAGCGAAATTTCGAACGCTATCGTCGATTACGCGAAACAACACAACGCGAAGCTGATTGTTCTCGGCGTACGCCAGGCCTCGCTGATCGCTTCCCACATTCCAGCTCATATTGCTTTCCGTATCATTACCGAGGCGCCCTGTCCGGTACTGACGGTCTCTTTCGCGTCGGCCTACCAGGCCACCCATCCCGCTGCATATCAGCAGCAGGAGACTTCGGAAGAGCTTGAACAGAGTCTTCCGAGTGGTTCGAGAGGCATCCAGTAATTGAGCCGATAGGCGGCCCCTGAGAAATGCCTCAGGCAGAAGGCATAGTAAGAGGAGGATCACGATTGAAAGCAGCAACCTTCACGTCAACGCGGGATAAATCCGGACCATTCCTTGAGATCAGAGATGTTGCACGTCCAGAACTTAAGCCAGGGTACGTTTTGCTTAGGGTTCTTGCGTGTGGAGTTTGTCGCACCGATCTGCATATCGTCGAAGGAGATTTACCTCCAATTCGACCGTTGCTGGTTCCAGGTCACCAGATAGTCGGGGAAGTCGCCGAAGGAATGACACCGAGCCTTCCGCAAGGGATGCGAGTTGGAGTCTCGTGGATGGGAGGTGTTGATGGCGACTGCTGGTACTGCCGTCACGAAATGGAGAATCTCTGCGACAAGCCTACTTTCACTGGATACACGGTTGATGGAGGCTACGCTGAGTTCGTCCTTGTAAGATCGGACTTCGTAGTTCCACTACCTGCAGGTCTCGATTCCGTACATGTCGCTCCCCTGCTGTGCGCCGGCATCATCGGCTTCCGCAGCCTGCGAGTTGCTGGTGTCGAACATGGGGAAAGAGTCGGGCTCTTTGGCTTTGGCAGCTCCGCCAGTTTAGCGATTACCATTTTGCGATCCTGGGGCTGCGAAGTCTATGTCGTAACCCGGGGACAAGCCCATAGAGATATGGCCGCTTCCCTTGGGGCGACCTGGGTGGGCAAGGAAGATGAGAGCCCACCCGTATACCTTGATCGCGCGATTACCTTTGCGCCGAGCGGCAAGGTAGTGGTGAGCGCTCTCGCCGCCTTGCGCAAAGGAGGCGTGGTGGCGATCAACGCCATTCATCTCGACTCTATGCCGACGTTTGACTACGACAAACTGCTTTGGGGCGAAAGGCAAATACGGAGCGTGGCCAACATGACACGACAAGACGCACGCGACTTCTTGGAGATCGCCCACGATCTCAGCATTCAGCCACAGGTGAAGGTGTTTTCTCTCGAAGATGCGAATAAGGCCCTTCTCGCTGTGAAGCAGGAATCCGAGAATGGGTCGGCAGTGATTGTCCCATGAACTGTATATCAGAGTTATTCTGCGTAACTGGCTTCGTGACGGCTGTCACATACACCGAACCTCTAGTGCCGCATTCTTGAACTAGAGGTACATGATGACACTCGCATCCGGTTCATTAGTTATTGACGTCAAGCCATCCAGTGAGGTGTGTGCCTGTGTCGGCCCTTGCACCGGATATGACAGCTGCAGCAACTGCCCGCCGCTCATCGTACTTGCAGTTCTTGCAGACTCTGATAGCACAATTCCCATTGCCCACAACCCATCCGGACAACCGAAATGAAGTCGTGGCTGCGTGGCACGATCTCGATTACGGTCGGCTTTTTGCTGTTCGGTACTCCCGTGCTTGCGCAGCCTACTTTCCGCAATCTGACGGGTACAGTTCAGGATCGACATCGTGAACCGCTAAGGGGCGCGATCGTGGAGATCGAAAATGAAGATACCAAAAGCGTCATCTCCTACATCACTGATCGTAACGGTCGGTATAGTTTCAAGCGTCTCGAAGGTGAAGCCGACTACCGCGTTTGGTTTACGTATCGTGGTCAAAGGTCAAAGGTTCGACAGTTGAGCCAGTTCGATGATCACCACGATGCAACGATTAATCTCATGGTCAAGGAATACTAAGACCTAACGTCGCAAGATGTTTTGACGATCCTAAGACAGGTGTCGGATCTTTACATCTGCATTCAGGGCAGGTCATGGAGACCGCACACGACAACGGCAAGCAAGGTTGTCTTGAAAACTGCGATGATAGATACAAGATGCCATTGCTTTATCTGAGACGACTCGCGGGCCGCGAACGCACCCATGGTGCGAATCGTCAACTTGCACGCTTTCTGGCTTTTGTCGCCGGTGCTGTTAACGCTGGTGGATTTCTTGCGGTGCGACAGTACACCTCGCACATGTCGGGGATTGTTTCAGCCATGGCGGACAATGTGGCACTCGGAAGCACCAGGCTTGCGCTCGCAGGCTTTGGCGCCGTTGTGGCCTTTTTGCTGGGAGCGGCCTCTACTGCTTTTCTCGTGCGATGGGCTCGGCGACATGCCCTCCAAAGTGAATACGCGCTTCCGCTCGTGGCGGAGGCGGGTCTGCTGGTTTCTTTTGGGTTGACCGGGCATGTCTTTGAGGGGCGTCGCGTTCTGGGCACGGTAATGCTGCTTTGCTTCACTATGGGACTGCAGAATGCGATCGTCACAAAGATCTCCGGTGCGGTGATTCGGACGACCCACTTAACCGGGATGGTAACCGATGTCGGTATAAAGTTGGGGCGCATGGCATATGCACTTGCGAATGGAGAGGCCCCCACAGCGGCTCTGGACATGACCAAGCTGACACTTTTAACGTCCCTGATCGCCCTGTTCTTCGTCGGGGGCGTAATCGGCGCTGTGGGCTACAAGCACGCAGGATTCCTCTTTACGCTGCCTCTGGCTGCCTTGTTGCTCCTGCTTGCAGCTATGCCAGTTATTGATGATCTCCGTCGATTTCATCAGCTCGCGCCACGTTAGACGGCTCTTCACTGCTAACAGGAAAGAACAGCGTGCGCATCCTTTGCTAGTAGAGATGCGAGCAAGGGCTACTCTCTTCGACGACAAGCTTCTCCAACATCAGACCAAGCTTCGCTGGTCCTTCAAGCGCCTCTCGGACTTCGTCGATCGCTCCGACGGGAGAGCTATCATCTTCGGCCCTTAGAACACAGCTCCTCATGAGCGGCCAACGAGAGTGCGTAAGGGTGATGGCGCGCCCATCCTCTTGTCTTGAAAACGAGTGGCAGAGGACAAGCAGGTCAAGCCGGTCCACAGATGAGACGATCCGGCGAACCTCGGTGAGGGATGTCGCGACCCAAACTCTGTAGCCGAGTGCGCTCAAGACCCTTTGCCGGGGCTGAAGCATGCATGAATCGTGTCCGTACAACAGGATGGATGTTTGTTGAGTTGTCATAGAACCTCCAGGGGTCGGAAAAACAAGCCGTCTGATCTCAAATGCTGTTTCGAAGTATTTGGCGGTCGAGACAGTTCTTCATCGAATCGGCACATTTTCGCCATGAACCGTGTAACAGTTCAGTCGAGTCCCTTCAATAATGCCCTTCGCTTTCGCGACCGAATTCGGAGTTGCGTGGAAGATTAAGAGGTATTTGTCAGTCTTCAACGCAGTCTCGTATTGAATTGCACTGTCTTTTGAGATGCCGATGCTCATGAGGCCCGCGCCGATAGCGCTGACCCCTCCAAACACGATTGCCCCTTCAAGAACCGCGATGATCCAGGACACAAGAGGACCTGCCAGAAGTACAGGTCCGATACCCGGGATGGCGAAAAGAGCCGAATCGAAGAGCAGGCCCCACAGTGCACCCCAGAAGGCACCTTGCCTACCCCAATGCCTCATTCGATCTCCGGTGTTGTAATAGCCAACAACATGCTCCTCGACGTGCGCGTTCCTGCCTGCGATCGAAAGTGATTTCATATCGACTCCGGCCCGCTGAAGCTGTCGAACAGCATCCTCAGCTAGTTCATGCGTATCGTAGACGGCAACCACTGAATTGACTTTCAACATTCCATGGTCGGACGCTTGCGCTTGGTTTGCATCCACCGCAACAGAGCCTGTGAATGGTTGCAAAGTGGATGCGGAATCGCCCTTGCGCGCGACCTGCGTCTCTGTTTCATGAGCGGTATTTATAGCGTTGCTGGTCATTGATCACCTTCCACGAACACGATTCTAAGGGTCGCTAATAGGCGAAGCTGTGACAAGCATCACAGGTAATTAGACACTTCTCGCGCCCGGACACCGATCAT
>Ga0302312_10000676_pt1 | contig 23420 bp, 18 predicted proteins | sample III_Palsa_N2_1_FD_200529 | JGI IMG/M metagenome (GOLD analysis project Ga0302312, IMG submission 200529) | Peat permafrost microbial communities from Stordalen Mire near Abisko, Sweden - III_Palsa_N2_1 | ecosystem: Environmental > Terrestrial > Soil > Palsa > Peat permafrost | place: Sweden... | reverse complement strand
CTCAAATCTGACGTTGTCCCGCTGGGTGCTCCCGACGAGATTCGAACTCATATCGATGGTACCGGAAACCATAATTCTATCCGTTGAACTACGGAAGCAATTTGGGCAAATATAAAACATTTCTCAATCCCTAAGGGCTACGTGCGGTATTAAATTTGGCAATCAGTATATCATTTGCTGTTGGTTAATCAAATAACCTTGCAAAATGGTTCCCAAGGTGATTGCGTATCCCGTTTCTAAGGTCTTCGGCACTGCCCTTTTCAATAAGGGTAATGAGGCCTGCATGAGAAACATAGTCCTTTATTTCAATCGGCTTGCCGAGTAAGCCGCTTTTATGAACGTAATCGAAAACAGGCAGAAGCATTTTCTGAAATTTTTTTAATGTTTCGTTTCCTGTGATCTCATAAAGCTTACCATGAAATTTAATTTCCTGTTGTATCATGAATATCTCATGGCTGGTTTCCTTTGGTTCGCCTACCACAAGTTTTTTTAGCTCCACTATATCTTCGGGCCGTACCCGGTTAATGATCAGGTCAGCCATGCCTATTTCAAGCGACAGCCGCATCTCAAATATTTCTTTTAAGGTGGCATCGTCCAGCATCTGCGGATTCATGCTTTTTTCGAGTATGGATACCAGGTCGGGGCTGGTTATTACAGCACCGCGGTGCTTTTTCGAGTCTATCAGCCCTATCATCCTCAGCCGCAGCAGTGCCTCGCGAATAACTGTCCGGCTTACTCCCAAGGCCTTAGTCAACTCCAGCTCTTTAGGAATAGAATCTCCAATTTTATAATTATTGGCTATAAATAATTCAATCAAATTCTTCTCAACCCGGTCCACTAACGAACTGGTATCAATAATTTTTAGGTTTTTCCGAAGATCTAAGTCTGCCATAGTAATGAGCTGTAAACATACAAAATAGCGGGTTATATCGCTAAATTTTAATAGTGTATTTATAACACACAGATTATCAGTATTAAAAATACTTTAATAATTATTTGTAAAGATAAATATTTTTTTTCTATAATTGTATTATGTATGACATAATACAATTTAAAATCCCATCATTATGAAATTAAAACTTACTTTTTACCGGGCGTTATTAGTGGTAACAGGGCTATTCCTGTTTACCACGGTACAAGCCCAAACCAGGAAGATCACTGGCCAGGTAACAGATGACAATGACCACAGTACCCTGCCTGGTGTTACTGTTTTGGTTAAAGGAACACCAGGCGGTACACAAACCGATGCAAACGGCGCGTTCAGTATCCAGGCGGAAGACAAAACTGTGCTGGTTTTTCAAATGGTTGGCTATAACCCCATTGAAGTGCCCGTTGGCAAGCAAACCAAAATTATGGTATCGCTTAAACCGGAAAACAAAACATTAAATGAGGTAGTGGTTATTGGGTATGGGTCGCAATCACGAGAAACGGTAACAAGCGCGGTATCAAAACTTGATAACCAGGTATTAGCCACGGCACCGCGTGCAAACGTAGCATCGGCCTTACAGGGAACTATCTCTGGTATACAGGTTGTTGCTGCCAGTGGCTCGCCCGGCTCACAGCCCTTATTATTGCTACGTGGCGGAGCATCCATTAATAGCCCGGGCTCACCACTTGTTGTAGTAGATGGTATAATCAGGTCATACCAGGATATACCTACAGAAGACATAGCTTCTATTGACGTTTTGAAAGATGCCGCTTCAACTGCTATATATGGCGCAAGGGCAAATAATGGGGTTATATTAATCACTACCAAAAAAGGTAAGGCAGGTACATCAGAGATAACCTATAAATTTACAACCGGCTTTAATTCAGAAAGGCAAGGTTATAAGTATGTTGATGCAGAGCAATATATTTATTACGGCCGTTTGGGCAGGATGAATACCATACTGGCGCTAAACCCCAACGAAACAAGCCTCACGCCTGCGCAAATTGCAACGATAAACCAAACCAGGGGTTATGGTTTATTAACTGACCCTGCCGACCTGCAATCGTTTGATATACAGGCAGCAAGCAGCTCAAATGCTTACCTTTTACAACAAGGTTGGCAGGAAATGGCCGACCCTATTAATCCTGGTCAAAGTATAATCTTTAAGGATCACAGCGGGCAAGTTGCAGACGCCTTATTCCAGAACACACAAACCGTTGATCATTACATAAGCGCATCTGGCGGAAATGATCAGGGAACTTATTTTTCAAGTTTGGATTATTATAATGAACCCGGAGTAATTATAGGTTCAACGTATGACCGCTATTCAGGAAATTTCAATGGTAGCTACAAAGTAAAACCAAATGTTGAAGTAAGCAGCGGTGTCACTTTTTCCACATCCAACCAGCTTGGGGTGGCCTCTAATTCTGATGTGAATGATATTTACAGAACATTATCATTATGGCCTACATTTAACCCCTGGCTTAATGCTGCCCAAACCGTACCAAACCCCGGAAACAGCATAACGGATGGTAACCCTTTATACTGGTTACAGAAAACGCAAAGAAGTAACGAGGTTGACCGCGTTACTGCTGATGCAGCCGTTAACTGGACTATATTACCGGGCTTATCGTTCAAATTATCGGGCAGCGGTTATTACTATGGTAATATAAACCAAAGCTTTACCGATGCTACACAGCTTTACTCAAACCTGCCGGCTGGTACTTATAATAATACATCAAGGCCTGCTGTAGCCTATTCTGAAAGGGATTTCCAACAAACGTATGATGCTACGTTTAATTACACTAAATCATTCGGTAAAAACAATTTCAGCCTGTTACTGGGTGGCGAGTATTATGATTATCTGATTTTTGATGAGCAGGTTTCAGGCACCGGGGCCCCTACAGATAATATAACAACGGCTAACGCGTCTACAAATTTTGCCGCAGGAAGCAATTACAGCCAGAATACGGAAACCCGTATTATATCAAGCTTTACCAGGTTAAATTATGATTATGATCAAAAATACCTGTTAACGTTTGTTCTTAGGGAAGACGGTGTTTCTGTGCTTTCCCCCGCAGAAAGGATAGGTTATTTCCCGGGTATGTCGGCAGGCTGGAATTTACAAAAAGAGGATTTCTTTAAAAGCCTGGGTATAAGCAATATCCTATCTACCGTAAAACCGCGCATCAGCTATGGGTCTAACGGTAATGTTACCAATATAAGCCCTTATGCTGTACAGGGTGTATATAGTGCAACTAATACCTATGATGGTATTGGCGGTGTATCAAACACCGCGCCAACGCTTTCAACCCTGCAATGGGAAACCAGTAATACCAAGGATGCCGGTATCGACCTGGGATTCTTTCATGACAAGATAAGCTTACTGTTTGATTATTACGATCGTGTAACCAGTAACCTGATCACCAATTTACAATTGCCAAGTTATGCGGGTTTCAGCACTTTGGAAACAAATGACGGTAGCCTGCAAAACAAAGGAGTTGAATTTACCTTAAAAGCGAATATTATTAATAACCCAGATGGTATCAGGCTTGATTTTGGCGCGACAGCTTCGTACGATAAAAATAAAGTATTGAAGTTGCCGTATAACGGCCAGCCAAATAACAGGCAGGGCGGCGTACAGGTTTGGAACCCCAAAACTGGCCAGCTTGAATGGGTAGGCGGCCTGCAGGAAGGGCAGCCCATGGGCCAGATATATGGCTACAAAGAATTGGGCATTTTTGCTAATGAAGCTCAAGTTAAGGCAGTAGCCGGCAACAGGGTTGATAATATTGCGGGTATCACCGGGCCAAATCTTCCGGCAGGGCCTGGTGGCCATATCGGCCCTGGCGATGTGAACTGGGAAGATGTGAATGGCGACGGTATTATTGATTCACGCGACCAGGTGTATCTGGGTAATATCTATCCAACCTGGACGGGGGGCTTCAACTTTAACGCTTCCTACAAAAACTTTTCATTATATACACGCTTTGATTACTCATTAGGAAATACCATTTATAACGATTTTTTAGCCAGGTCATTAGGTGGTTACCAGGGAACATTTAACTATGTAACCCAGATAGAGGATGCCTGGACACCCACCAATACCAATACCATGATACCAAAGGTATATTATGCCGATCAGGTAGCCGGATCGAAAGATAATTATACACGCGGTAATAACGCTGTTGCAAACCTGGGTGGTGAAAATTCGGAATTTTATGAAAGCGGGGATTACCTTGCCTGTCGCGAGATCACATTGTCGTATGATTTTTCAAAGGCATTGCTTGCCAAAAGCAGGGTGTTTAAATCGGCCCGTATATATGCCAGCGGCGAAAACTTATTTTATATAAAGAAGTTCAGCGGCCCTGACCCTGAGGCTCCGGTATCAGGCAATACCATAACAGGTGTGTACCAGGGAACCTACCCAACGCCACGTACTTATGTATTAGGTATCCAGGTTTCATTATAAACTATTAATAAATTTAACATGAAAAAGTATATAATCATATTGTTATCAGGTTTCAGTATCCTAACCCTGGTAAGTTCATGCCGCAAGGATCTCACCCTTGCGCCGGTGAGCAGTATAACCGATGCTAATTTTTTCCAGAACGCGAGTCAGTTTGACGCGTTTATGGCCGGCATACACACTAATTTCAGAACCAGCACCAACGCCTTTCAGATATTGGGCGAAATGCGTGCCGACATATTTGGCACCGACCCAGGTTCGGGTTCATCCTTTACCGGTGAAGCAACCCAGGGCGAGGAACACTTATGGGAGGAAACACTTACCCTGGATAATCCAGGCGTAAGCAACTATGGCGGCTTTTACGCCAATATTGATCAGATCAATTTAATGATCTCCAAATTAAATGCTACAAGTGTTGTTACTGCCGCTAATAAAAATTATTATTTAGGTATATGCTATGGCATGCGTGCGTTTTATTACTTCCAGATATACCGTACCTGGGGCAATGCCATTATACAAACCATGCCAGTAACAGGCAGTTCCCTTAATATTGCTACGCTGGCTAAGGCGGCTTCGCCACAAACTGCTGTTATGGCGCTTATAAAATCAGATATAGCCCAATCAATAGCGAGCTACGGAACTGATTATTCGTTCAGGAATTCAAAGTCATACTGGTCAAAATCAGCAACCTTAATGTTAGAGGCCGAGGTGTATTTATGGACAAGCGTTCACAATGGCGGTGGTGCAACAGATGCAACCACTGCTGAAGCCGCGCTGAATGATATTCAGACTAATGCAGCCGGGTTACAGTTGCTTACCTCTTACCCCTCAGTTTTCGCCTCAACCAATAAAGGCAATAATGAGATCATATTTGCTATTCATTATCAATATAATGAACCTACCGCAACCGCTGGCAATAATGGCATGTCATGGGTGCAAAATACCTATGTGCCGCAATCCGGCCTGATAGCTAACTTTTATGATTCATTGGCAAACCGCCAGTTCAACTCAGTTACCGATAACTGGGGCGGCCTACTGCGTGCGCCTGTTAAAATAGCCACTTTCAGGGAGTTTAGCACCCTTGATACCCGTGCGCAAGCCAGCATTCAGCCTGCTTATAATTTCGCTAATGGCACTTACACAATAGCCGGTTGCTTTGCTGATAAATACCAGGGCGAACAAGATGGAGGCGTAAGGTATATCACTAATGATTTTCCGGTGTACCGTTATGCAGACCTGCTGCTGCTAAAAGCAACAGCCGAGGTATACCTGGGGCAAGATCCAAGCAACGAAATAAACATGGTAAGGGCCAGGGCCTATGGTGCTAATTATAATGCTGCCACTATGGGCTTCCCTAACCAGGCCATTGATGCCAACCCAAGGGAAGCAATTTTACAGGAACGCCTTTATGAATTTGTATTTGAAGGTAAAAGATGGTATGATTTAAGAAGTATGGGCGACAGCTATGTTTATGAGCATAGCGCTTTGCTGCCTGCTAGTGCCTATGCTTTATTATGGCCAATTGACCGTGCTACGCTTACCAATAACGCACTTTTAGTACAAACACCGGGTTATTCGGCATTTTAATAACAGGATAAAAAGAAACTGTGCTTGTACAGCAAAAATTACAAGTTGGTTAATGAGCGCTTTATGTATACCGGGAGCGTGGTAACTCCCGGTATCTAAAGCATATTGCAATAAATAACCTTTATAGCTTAAATATTAAGAAAATCAATTATTTATGAAATTTGAACATTTACAAGGATTAATTTCGGCGCCATTCACTCCTATGAATAATAGTGGCGATGTTGACGTAACAGTTATTCCTGCATACTATGAATTTTTAAAACATAACGGAGTTAAGGGAGCTTTTATTTGCGGCTCAACCGGCGAAGGTGTTTCAATTACGATGGATGAAAAAAAGGCGGTAACCCAAGCCTGGGCCCACTGTACTGCAAACGATAAAGACTTTAAAGTGATGTTGCTGGTTGGAGGAAATACCCTTGCCGATTGTAAGGAATTAGCCATATATGCTCAGCAAGCGGGTATTTATGCGGTTTCATTTACATCGCCAAGTTATTTTAAGCCGGCCAATGTAACGGTATTGGCTAAAATGTGCCAGGAGATTGCTGCGGTTGTACCCGGGATGCCATTTTATTATTATCATATACCTGTTTTAACAGGTGGCAATTACCTTATGGCCGATCTGTTAAAAGAGGTTGGTGATATTCCGAACTTTGTTGGTGTAAAATACACCCACGAAGATTTTATGGATTTCCAAACCTGCCTCAATTATAATAACAGGTATTATGATATGCTTTGGGGCAGGGATGAAAACATGCTGTCGGCCCTGGTATTGGGTACAAAGGGAGCCGTTGGAAGCACTTTTAATTATGCAGCCCCGCTGTATCACAACCTGATTGATGCGTTTAACAGTAATAACCTGGAAAAAGCACAGGCTTTGCAGCAAAAGGCCATCGATATGATAAGGCTGCTGGGCAAATACGGGGGCATTTCAGTAGGTAAAGCGTATATGAAATTGGTGGGGGTGGATTGCGGCCAATTTAGGCTGCCGGTAGAAAATATGCGTGAAGATCAATTTGAAAACTTTAAATTAGATGTGGCTCAATTGGGGTTTGATGCTTTTAGATCTGACAGCCCTGTTGGCATAGCCAGCAAACATCATGAATAAATCATTTTTTTTGATCGTCGTATTTTTAATGTTTATGTTCATAGATAAGGATCTGATTGCTCAAAAAAAGTATAAATTGGGTATTGAATGGCAGTTGGCTGCTAAATTACAAAACGCTGATGGTACAACCTCAACAGGGTTTGCCGGTGCAATTAACGGTATAACCGGCAACAGGTTAATAGTTGCCGGCGGTGCCAATTTCCCGGGGAAATTACCCTGGGAGGGAGGAGAAAAACATTACTCCGACGAAATACATATACTTCAAAAACAGGGCAATAAATTTGAATGGAACAAAGCAGTAAAGGTTAAACTGCCTGAACCTATAGCCTATTGCGGTAATATCGCTACTCCTTATGGAATAGTGTATGCAGGCGGCGAAAATGATAAAGGTATTTCAAACAAGGCCTTTCTAATAAACTGGAACAGTGAGCAACATCAGCCTGAAATTAGCGAATTGCCTAATTTGCCTTTGAAATGTACCAACATTGCCTTAACAAACATTGATAGTATAGTATATGCAGCCGGTGGAGATCAACAGGATAGCTCTTCCCGCCTTTTTTATTGTATCGATTTAAAAAGCCATCACCCCCAATGGCAGCCTTTGCCGCGCTTGCCCATTGCTTTAGCCAATACCGTGGCAATTGCACAAAAAGGTATGGATGGCACCAATATATTTATTATAGGCGGCCGAACTAAAACACCTTCGGGAATAAGTGAATTGCACCATACCATTTTTGAATATAATACTTCAAAATGTACGTGGAGCAAATGCGCCGATATTTCTGATGGGAAAAGAATAATGAACCTGTCTGCTGCTGCGGGGGTGCCATTCGGACGGCATTTTATTTTAATAGCCGGTGGCGATGATGGCACGGTGTTTCATAAAATTGAAACTTACTTATCAAAAATAGCCAAAGCAACCACAACTGCTGAAAGTGAAATACTTACAAAAGAAAAAAATGAACTGAATATAAACCACAAAGGTTTTTGCAGGGATATATTGTTATATAATACCAGGAACAATACCTGGGCAAAAGTTGGCGAACTTCCCTTTGCTGCACATGTAACTACAACAGCAACCAAATGGGGAAGCGAACTTGTTATTTCAAATGGCGAAATAAAACCAGGGGTACGTACCCCGGATGTAATGCTTGGGAAGATACTTATAAACTAAAAAGATGCGAAGTAAAAACTATCCGTGGATACTGGTTGGGTTGCTTTGGGTAGTGGCATTGCTAAACTATATGGACAGGCAAATGCTATCGGTAATGAAGCCTGCAATGCAAATGGATATAGCCGAACTCAGGTCGGCCACCAACTTTGGCTACCTGATGGCTATTTTTTTGTGGATATATGGTTGCATGAGCCCGGTATCGGGAGTTATTGCAGATATTTTTAACCGTAAATGGCTGATAGTATATAGCCTGTTGGTATGGTCGGGCGTAACATTTGCTATGGGATACGCCACCAGTTTTAACCAATTGTATTGGCTAAGAGCGGTAATGGGCATTAGTGAAGCATTATACATCCCGGCAGGGCTGTCGCTCATAGCCGATTTTCATTCCTCAAAAACCAGGTCCCTGGCTATAGGTATCCACATGACGGGTTTTTATGTAGGGTCGGCGCTGGGCGGTTTCGGTGCTACAGTTGCCGCCGCCTATTCATGGCAAACCACATTCCATTGCTTTGGAATGATCGGCATTGTTTATTCATTCGTGCTCATATTGTTTTTAAGAGGAGGCAAACGATCGGCAGAAACGGGAGCCACAGATAAATTTACGGTAAACAAAAAATCATCATTATTTAAGGGCCTGGCGCTGTTATTAAGCAATATCTCGTTCTGGGTTATCCTTTTTTATTTTGCAGTGATAAGCGTACCCGGTTGGGCTGCCAAAAACTGGCTGCCCACACTTTTTGCGCAAAATTTAAATATACCTATGTCGCAGGCGGGCCCTATTTCAACCATAGCCATTGCCGCCTCTTCGTTTCTGGGTGTAATATTCGGGGGGATATTATCTGATAAATGGGTTCAAAAAAATATTAAGGGGCGTGTTTATACCAGCGCAATCGGCATGGCATTAACTATACCGGCATTGCTTTTACTTGGGTTTAGCCACACACTTGTAGGTGTTGTAGGGGCCGCTGTTTGCTTTGGGCTGGGCTACGGGATATTTGATGCCAACAATATGCCTATTCTTTGCCAGTTTGTTTCTCCGCGATACAGGGGGACAGCTTACGGCCTTATGAATACCGCGGGCGTATTTGCAGGTGCATTGGTAACCGGGCTGCTGGGGCAGTCGTCTGATGCCGGGAACCTGGGAAAAGCTTTTGCGCTGCTGGCCGGCATTGTTGTGATCACCCTGTTTATACAGCTTTATTTTTTGCGGCCAAAACAAAAGGATTTTGAGGCATGAGTTTAAGACAAAAACTTTCAACATTACTACTGTTCAGTTTTTTACTGGTAAACTTTGGTGCATTTGCACAAAATAAGCCGTTAAAGGTGGCTTGTATTGGTAATTCGGTTACTTATGGTTATGGCCTGCAAAACAGGGAACAGGAATGTTACCCTGCCAGGTTGCAGAACTTATTAGGAAACAGTTATATGGTGATGAACTTTGGGCATAGCGGTGCCACCTTGTTAAAAAAAGGGCATAATCCGTATTATAAAACAAAGGAATTTGCTGCCGCGATCAGCTTCGCGCCCGATATTGCCATTATCCACCTTGGGCTGAATGGTACCGACCCGCGAGACTGGCCAAATTATCATGATGATTTTGAAGCAGATTACGCATGGCTGATAAGTGCTTTTAAAAAAGCTAATCCTTCGGTTAAAATATACCTATGCCGTTTAACGCCTATTTTTAGCGGGCACCCACGCTTTAAATCGGGCACGAGGGATTGGTACTGGCAAATACAAAATCTGATACCAGTTATCGCGAAAGCTAACCAAACCGGGTTGATAGACCTCCATACGCCGCTTTATAACCGCCCCGATCTGTTTGCAGATAACTTACACCCGGATAAAGAAGGCGCGGCTATTTTGGCAACAACGGTTTATCATGCCATCAGTAAAAACTTTGACGGCTTAAAACTGCCTGAAGTATTTGCCGATAATATGGTATTACAGCGTAAAATGCCTGTTCCGGTATATGGAACTGCCAATGCTGGCGATGTTGTTGAAGTTGATTTCAGGCAATATAAATTAAGCGCTATTACCGACGAATACGGGCAGTGGAAAGTCGCGCTGCCTGCCATGCTACCCGGCGGCCCCTTTAGCATGACCATAAAGGATAATGATTCAACCATCCGCCTGAAAAATATATTGATAGGCGATGTATGGTTGTGTTCGGGGCAATCAAATATGGCGTTCCCGCTTAGCAGCGAAGCCGAGGGGGAAAAGGAAATAAAAATGGCCGCGAATAATAAAACGATAAGGCTATACCAGCTTCATGTTTTGAAAGAGACAGATTCGATTAGCTGGGATACGGCTACTTTGGCCAAGGTTAACCGGCTAAAATATTTTTCGGGAACATGGAAGGAAAGTAATGCGCTGTCCGCACGGGAGTTTTCGGCGATAGCCTACTATTTCGGCAAAAAACTAAACCAGGTAGAGCATGTACCTATTGGCCTTATCGAAGTAGCCGTGGGGGGTTCGCCCATAGCATCATGGATCGACAGGTACACGATGGAGCATGACCCCATAGCGGTGGATATGCTCAATAACTGGCGCGAATCAGACTTTATAATGCAATGGTGCCGAGACAGGGCCAATGTAAATTTAAAATACGCCGCCTCGCCGAGACAGCGGCATCCTTATGAGCCCTGTTATAATTATGAGGCCGGTATAGCCAGCCTTACCGCGTTCCCGGTTAAAGGGGTGATATGGTACCAGGGCGAAAGTGATGCGCAAAATATTGAATTATACAGTCACCTTTTTAAAACACTGGTTGCAGATTGGCGGCAAAAATGGGGGTATCAACTGCCATTTTATTTTGTACAGCTATCAGGCATTAACCGTCCTTCGTGGCCGGGTTTTAGGGATATGGAAAATAAGTTGCAACAGCAAATTCCCAATATACACATGGCAGTAAGCATGGATATGGGCGACTCATTGAACGTGCATTATAAACACAAGAAGGTTGTGGCAAACAGGCTGGCATTACTGGCGCTGCACTACACCTATAAAAAACAGGTAATTGCCGACGGCCCTGCGCCATTGTACGCAACCCGGAAAGGAAATGCTATTATTATTGATTTTAATGATCGCTTAGCTACGGGAAATAAGCAAGCACTAACAGGTTTTGAATTGATAAATGAGAAGGGTGAAAGGATAGCGGCGGATGCTACTATCAGCAAAAATAATGTATGGTTAAAGGTGCCGCCGGGTACAGCTATCAAATCCATATTTTATGCCATGCAGCCTTATACTCATGCCAACTTGGTAAATACGCAGGGGTTACCGGCATCAACTTTCGTACTGAAGCAACATAGTGATAATAAATTTTATTGAAAACAATGAGCTATACAGAACAAGACATAGAACAATTAAAAGAATTTTATCAGCATCAACTATTAGATGACACGGTTCCGTTTTGGTTTCCGCGATCAATTGATGAGGAATATGGTGGTTACCTGCTAATGCGTGGCCGCGACGGCAGTTTGCTTGATGATGATAAGGCAGTATGGATACAGGGGCGCGCGGCGTGGTTATTATCAACCCTGTATAATACTATTGAGCCAAAACAGGAATGGCTTGATGGTGCCAAAAAAGGGATAGACTTTTTGAATGAGCATTGTTTTGATACGGATGGGCGCATGTTCTTCCATGTAACCCGCGATGGAAGCCCTATACGTAAACGCCGCTATTATTTTTCAGAAACATTCGCGGTTATTGCTATGGCTGCTTACGCGAAGGCAACGGGTGATGAGGCCGCTGCCGGGAAAGCAAGATACCTGTTTGGCAAGTGTATTGAGTACGCCACAATACCAGGTTTGTTGGAACCCAAATTTGAACCAACCCGCCCGGCCAAAGGCATAGGCGTACCTATGATAATGATAAATACAGCCCAGCAACTAAGGGAAACCATAGGCGACCCGCGCTGCGATGAATTTATCACCCGCTGGATAAATGAAATTGAATTGGATTTTGTGAAGCACGATATTAAATGCGTTATGGAGCAGGTAGCGCCCGATGGCAGCATTATTGACCATATTGACGGCCGTACCTTAACACCGGGGCATGCCATAGAGGGCGCCTGGTTTATTTTACACGAAGCCAAACACCGGAACAATGATCCGCATTTAATTGAGCTGGGGTGTAAAATGCTTGATTATATGTGGGAGCGCGGTTGGGATAAAGAGCATGGTGGTATTTTATATTACCGGGATGTGTATGATAACCCCGTGCAGGAATACTGGCAGGATATGAAGTTCTGGTGGCCGCATAACGAAGTGATAATTGCCACCTTACTGGCCTACACCATTACGGGTAATGAAAAATACGCGAAATGGCACAAAATGGTGCATGATTACTCCTACGGCCATTTTCATGATAAGGAACATGGAGAATGGTTTGGCTATCTGCACCGTGATGGCAGCATTGCCCAAACCGCAAAGGGCAATTTATTTAAAGGCCCGTTTCATTTACCAAGGCAGGAATGGTATTGCCTGCAACTACTAAAAAGCTATAAAAATATATGAGAACGCTATTAATTTACGCATGGGTTAGTATAATGGGCATTACCATGGTAAAAGCCCAATCAGCCGAGGTACCGGTTTTTGTTTCGGGAACAGATGGGTATAAAACTTTCAGGATACCGGCCATAACAAAAGCCCCGAACGGCGACCTGCTTGCCTTTTGCGAGGGCAGAAAAAATGGTATGGGCGATTTTGGCAACATACAAATAGTGCTGAAACGAAGCCAGGATAATGGAAAAACCTGGAGCGGCATACAAATAGTGGCTACTAATGATACCTTACAAACCGATAACGCCGCCCCTGTGGTGGATATGACCGACCCCGCTTATCCAAAGGGCAGGCTGTTTCTTTTTTATAACACCGGCAATGCCTCCGAAGCAAAAGTGCGCAGGGGGATGGGATTGCGCGAGGTTTGGTACAAAACTTCGGTTGATGATGGTTTAAGCTGGTCAGGGCCGGTGAATATTACCTTGCAGGTGCATAAACCTAAACAACCGAAAGTAAATAAGGCCTATAATTTTGTTGAGGATTGGCGCAGCTATGCTAATACTCCGGGGCATTCTATTCAATTTACCGCCGGCAAATACAAAGGGCGAATATATGTGGCGGCCAATCATACAGCAGGCGAACCGCAGGGGAACTATGTGGATGGACGGGCGTTTGGCTATTATACCGATGACCATGGCAAAACATTTAAAATAAGCGATGATGTAAATATGCCCGGTGGCAATGAAGTAATGGCTGCTGAATTATCAGGAAACAAACTGATGTTGAATATCCGTAATCAACAGGGCGATGTAAAGCAAAGGATTATAGCCATAAGTAATAATGGCGGGCAAAATTGGGACACCGCTTATTTTGACCCGCAATTGCCCGACCCGGTTTGCCAGGGCAGCATACTTACTATCGGCAGGCAAAAAGGTAAAGCTGTAATTGCGGTTTGCAATGATGCCAGCACTGTGTACAGGGATAATTTAACATTGCGTATAAGTTATGATGAAGGGAAAACCTGGAAGGAAAATTTCGTTATAGCGAAAAGCCCCGAAGGTTATAAAGGTGATTACAGCGCTTATTCCGACCTGGTTAAACTACCGTTAAACACAGTAGGTGTTATTTACGAAAAGGACAATTACAAGCAAATAGTATTTACTACACGCGCCTGGTAAAGCATGAAAAGGGTTTTTTGGATAAGTTGCCTGTTATTTTTAACGGTTAGCCGTGGTGTTTAAGGCCGAGGTTTAGGGGAAGGTGGCAAAAGAGAGGAATCAAGAGCCAACGTTAGTTTGGTCTTCCTGATTCCCGGCTCTTACCTCTTGATTCTATTTTTACACGTTAAACCTGAAGTGCATGATGTCGCCATCCTCAACTATATAGGTTTTGCCTTCAACGCTTAGCTTGCCATTGTCTTTAATAATGGCTTCGGAACCGTTGAATTTTACAAAATCTTCGTATTTGATCACTTCGGCGCGGATAAAGCCTTTTTCAAAATCGGTATGGATTACACCTGCCGCCTGCGGTGCTGTAAAGCCTTTGGTGATGGTCCAGGCGCGCACTTCCTGCACGCCTGCTGTAAAGTAAGTGGCCAGGTTAAGGAGTTTATAGGCTGATTTAATGAGCTTATTTACACCTGATTCCGTTAACCCCAGGTCATCCAAAAACATCTGGCGTTCCTCATACGATTCCAGTTCGGCTATTTCGGCTTCTATCTGTGCCGATATGATCAGTACCTGGGCGTTTTCATCCTTAACGGCTTCCTTCACCTTATCCACATAGGCATTGCCGGTGTTAACCGCGCTTTCCTCCACATTGCAAACGTACATAACCGGTTTGGCGGTAAGCAGCCATATATCAGCAATCTGCTCTTTATCCTCCTCGCTAACAGGGGCGGTACGGGCCGATTTACCCGACAGCAAATGATTTTTATAGATGCTTAATACATCGTAGGTTTTTTTAGCTTCCTTGTCGTTACCAACTTTGGCGGCTTTTTCTACCTTTTGAATTTTCTTTTCAATCGAATCCAGGTCTTTCAACTGCAATTCGGTATCGATGATCTCCTTATCGCGTATCGGGTCAACCGAACCATCAACGTGGATCACATTATCGTTATCAAAGCAGCGCAATACGTGTATAATGGCATTCGTTGAGCGGATGTTGGCCAAAAATTGGTTACCCAGCCCTTCGCCTTTGCTGGCACCTTTTACCAGCCCGGCTATATCAACAATTTCAATAACATTGGGCACTATGCTTTTGGGGTTTACTATTTCCGTTAACTTGGTGAGGCGCTCATCAGGCACAGTAATTACGCCCACATTGGGCTCTATAGTGCAAAACGGAAAGTTGGCCGCCTGCGCCTTTGCATTTGATAAGCTATTAAAAAGTGTCGATTTACCCACATTCGGCAAACCTACTATACCACATTGTAGTCCCATAATTTTATTTAGAATCAAGAATTAAGAGTCAGGATTCAAGAGCTGGATGCAGAATCAGGTGAATAATTCCTGGTTCCTGATTCTTAACTCCTGGTTCTTTCCTCAAAGGCGCAAAGATAACAGAAAAAACCGCCTTATAATTTGAAAAATAACAATGGGTTTTGTTCGTAGCAGCGCGTTTATCTGCCTTATGTTCAATACCAATAAATTGGAAAGAAAAATGTAATTTATTGTGCAATTGCGGCTTTATTTTTAATTTAGTTGTAAAATAAACCCTTTATCACAATGGAACCTACAGCAACAACAGAAACACCCGCATCGCCACAGCCGCAATCCGAACTTATATTAGGCGCCTCGGCAAAATATTTTTTAACCACAGCAGGCCGCTGGGCCAATTTTCTTTCCATAATGGGCTTTATTGGCACCGGGTTTATACTACTCGCTGTAGTTTTTATAGGTGGTGTTTTTGAAAAGATACCCGCATTGGCTATGAGCGGTGTGGGTTCGAACGGTTTTCCAATCATAAGCGTAATAGTGGATGTGGTGCGCTTTGTTTACGTACTTATTGCCGTGCTTAATTTTTTTGGCGCTTTTTACTTGAATCAGTTCGCCTCAAAAATTAAAAATGGTGTTTTGTTTAATGATTCCGTGCTGGCCACCGGCGCCTTTGAAAATTTAAAATCATTTTTAAAATTGGTAGGCATTACCGTTATAGTTTGCATAAGTATTGATGTACTGGCTTTTATAGCAGCTATTGTAGCGGCAGCTGGCCTTGCTTCGGTCATGCATTAATATATAAAATAAAAAACCCCCTGTTTTGGCAGGGGGGTATAATTATAATAAGTTTAGTGTGTGGGCCTATATTTCGAAGGAGAAATCCTCGTCGGCAGATGTTTTGGCAACTTCAGGCGCTTCGCTGAATTCATAACGTTTTTCAACAACTTCCTGGTTGTCTTTGATGTAGTCGATAGTGTCTTTTAAGCCTTCGGCAAATTTTTCAAAATCTTCTTTGTACAAAAAGATCTTGTGCTTAATAAAAACTCCGTCTTCCAAACGTTTTTTACTTTCGGTAATGGTTACGTAGTAATCATTTGACCGTGTTGCCTTTACATCAAAAAAATAGGTCCTTTTTCCGGCTCTCACCTTCTTTGAAAACACCTCTTCACGCTCTCTATTGTCAAAGTCTCCCATAAAAAATCAATTGTGTTTAGTTTTGATTGGCATAAATATAAATAAAATTTCAAATTACAAGTATTTATATAAATATATATTGCAATCAACCAGGGGGTTTATTGAAAATATATTATTTACCGATGGCGTATTATCCTGATTTTATTGCAGGATCAGCCATATTTAACAATTATTAACCTTAAAATTTTTAATTGATTGTTTCAGTATGTTACTTTTGATTTAAACCGAAAATATGAGCCTTAAAATTTTACCTGTACTGTTATTTGCCGCTTTTCTGTTTACATCATGCTCGCATGTATACACACCCGCGCTTTATCACCAGGATATAGCCTACCAGCCCAAGCCTGCATCGTTTGATTCGGTAAAGGTTGCCAACTATGTTTCGGCGGGTTTAAACCTGTACTCCAATACCGATTTGAGCGACGCTTTAACAAGCGGACAGCTTAATTTAAGCCGCGCTTATGTTTTTAAGGGTTATAACCTGTCGTACGGGGCTTTTGGCGTCGCGGGCGATTACAGTAATACCGGCAGTAAAACCAGCCCGGATTATTTTAGCGATAAGTTTTTTGGCGCTTTGGGTGCCAGGGCCTCTGCCGACCTGTACGTTACATCGGGCAGGTTTGATATTCGTTATATTGGTTTTGAAGCCGCTTATAGCCACGAATTCGGTTCCTATGCCGATTTCAGGCAATCTATACAATCATCGCCAAACTTTGATGTGGACCCGCGAACAAACCTGTTTACCCTGGGTTTAACCTCCGAAGTTATATTTCATAATACGGGTAACAGTAATTTCCAAAACGGCATACGCGGATTTTTGGGCACCACCTTTGGCCGGTATGACCTGGACGACTCTTACCTTTTAAATGCATCTTCGAGCAGCTTTTTACATAAGGTATTTCCAAAGGCCAGTTATTTTATCAAGATCAAAAACTATTTTGGCACTGTTGAAGTGGGCAGCGAATTTTTTATAAGGCTTGGGCTACAGTTTTAATATCAGGCGTTTTCTTCCTCTTCCAGCAATTGTTTTTCGTAAAGCTCAAAGTAGGTGCCTTTTTGCTGCATCAGGTCATCATGGTGGCCCTGTTCAACAATGCGGCCGTTATCCATTACCAGTATTTTATCGGCATTTTTTATGGTGGATATGCGGTGCGCTATAATAATGCTGGTTTTGCCCTTCATTACCGTGCCCAGGTTGTTTAGTATCTCTTCTTCGGTGCGGGTATCAACTGCCGATAGGCAATCATCAAAAACAAGTATCTGTGGCTGCTTAACAATGGCCCTGGCAATGGATACCCGTTGCTTTTGCCCGCCCGATAAAGTAATGCCGCGTTCGCCAATCAAGGTTTCAAAGCCTTTTTCAAGCTCTTTAATGTTGGTGTAAACGGCGGCATATTTAGCGGCCTGTTCTACACTGGCCATATCGAGTGTATCAGCGCTGAAAGCTATGTTGTTGGCAATGGTATCGGAAAATAAAAAAACTTCCTGCGGTACAAAGCCTATCTGATGGCGGTAGCCTTCCAGGTTAAGCTGCTGTAAGGGCGAGTGATCAATCAATATTTGCCCGCCGGTACAATCATACATCCGCATCAATAAGTTTGCTATGGTTGATTTGCCCGAACCTGTACGGCCTATGATAGCCAGCATTTCGCCGGGGTTTACCGTGAACGATACGGACGATAGCGCCTGTATACCTGTATCGGGATAGATAAAGGAAACATCATCAAAAGTGATCTTGCCCTCAATGTGCTGCGCCGGAACATCGGGCGATTTGATTTCGGTTTGCTGCTTCAAAAATTCGTTGATGCGTTTTTGCGAGGCCGCCGCCCGTTGTATTAATGAGGTTACCCAGCCCAGCGCTATTACCGGGAAGGTGAGCATATTTAAATACACAATAAACTCGGCGATATTGCCCGGCGTGATATTACCCTTCATTACTTCAACCCCGCCAATATACATGGTGATAATGTTGCTTAAACCTACCAGCAGCAGCATTAGGGGATAAAATAAAGCCTGCACCTTTACCAGCGCCAGCGAATGGAACTTATAGGTTTCGCTCTCCACGGCAAACCTGTCGCGCACAAAGGTTTCGCGTACATAAGATTTGATGACACGGATACCCGAAAAATTTTCCTGAACGAAGTTGGAAAGGATGGACAAGCGCTGCTGTATCTTCTCGCTGCGCATATTGATGACGTTATTTACATAAAATACCAATAGCACGAGTATAGGCAGGGGCATTATAGCAAATAATGCCAGCCTTACATTCACATAAAGCATTAAATAAATAACCATAACAAAAAGCACCACGGTATTGAGCGTGTACATAATACCGGGGCCCAGGTACATGCGTACGCGGGTAACATCCTCGGTGGCGCGGTTCATCAGGTCGCCGGTGTTGTTGCGGCGGTAAAAGGCTAACGACATGCTTTGGTAATGCCTGTAGATCTCGTTTTTCAGGTCGTACTCAATATGGCGCGACATTAAAATAATGGTTTGCCGCATAAAGAACAGGAAAAGTCCCCTCAATAGCGATAATATCAGCACCAATACACCAAAAAGCAGCAAGCCTGCGCCAAATATCTCGTAAATAACAGCCTGCCTGTTAAAGCCTGCAAAAAGCTGGTAAACGTGGATGTTATCGGCCACCATATCAAAAGCCATACCTATAACCGGCGCCTGCAATACCGCGAAAACGTTGGAGATGATGACAAACAGGATGCCGGGGATGAGCCGCCAGCGGTATTTATAAAGGAATTTATTGAGGTAAGCAAGATCTTTCATGTTTGGAAGAGTTCGAAAGTCCGGTAGTCCGAAAGTCCGAAAGCTCAAAAATAGGGAATAAGTCGGAAAAGTTCGTAAGCTGAAAGTCTGTAAGTGAAATAAATGGGAATGTTTTCGAAACTACAATCTGTTCGTCATCTGAACTTCCGGACTTTCGAACTTTCCGTCTTCCGGACTTTTTAATCAATTTTGCCACTCCGAAAAAAACACCTACTTTTGCGCAAGCCTACGAAAACAGCTTTGTCATTTAATAATGCCGCTTCAGAAACCGACCGATCCCATATTTAGCCAGCTCGAAACATTGGGCCATAAAAAGGTTGTGTTTTGCAGCGACCCGGATACGGGGCTAAAAGCCATCATCGCTATTCACGATACTACACTGGGGCCTGCTTTGGGCGGTACCCGCATGTGGGCCTATAAAACCGAACATGATGCCCTGCAGGATGTGTTGAGGCTCTCCAAAGCCATGACGTACAAGGCGGCCATGTCGGGCCTGAATCTGGGCGGGGGCAAGGCCATCATCATCGGCGATTCGCGTAAGGATAAAACAGAGGCTTTGCTGCGCAAGTTCGGCAGGTTCATTAAAAACCTGAACGGTGAATTTATTACCGCCGAAGATGTGGGAACCAATCCTAAGGATATGGAATACATCCGGATGGAAACCCAGCATGTTACCGGCATACCCGAAAGCATAGGCGGCAGCGGCGACCCGGCACCCATTGCGGCACAAGGTGTATTTATGGGCATAAAAGCCGCTGTAAAGGAGCTTTATGGCAATGATAATATCACGGGCCGGTCGATAATTGTACAAGGGATAGGCCATGTGGGCGAAAACCTGGTAAGGCTGCTGCGCGATGAGAACGCCAAGGTTTATGCCAGTGATATTAACGAAGAACTTTTAAGGCAGGTAGCCAAAAAATACGGTGCCGAAGCCATATCAAACAACAGTATTTTTGATATTGATGCCGATATATACGCGCCATGCGCGCTGGGTGCCACGGTTAATACCCAAACCATCAAAAAACTGAAATGCGGCATTATAGCCGGCTCGGCTAATAACCAGCTGGAGGATGAGCAGGTACATGGGCAAATGCTGCTTGATAAGGGCATATTATTCGCGCCGGATTATGTGATCAACGCGGGCGGGCTCATCAATTGCTATTCGGAGCTGATGGGCTTTAGCAAAAAACGCACTTTGCAGCTCACCGAAAATATTTATGACGCTACACGCAATGTTTTAAAACTTTCTAAGGCCGAAAACATTTCATCAATAGAAGCGGCCAATAAAATTGCCGAGAAAAGAATAGCAGACATAAAAAAAGTAAAATCATCATTCTAAATAAAACAATAATTTAAACACAGCCGCTACAGGCAGCTAAAATCGTTCTTACACATGTTAAACAGAAGGCACTTAAGAGTAAAAGTATTACAGGCGTTGTACGCGTACCATCAAACCAATGGCGGCGATATTAAAATACACGAAAAGAATTTATTGCAAAGTATTGATAAGGTATACGAAATGTATATCTGGATGCTGTCGCTTATATCCGAAGTAGTGGGTTATGCCGAAGACGATGCCAGGGAAAGGGCCAACAAGCACCTGCCAACCAAGGAGGATTTGAACCCCGACCTTAAAATATTAACCAACAGGTTCTACCTGTCGTTAGGGAATAACAAGGAATATTTAACCGCTTTAAAAAGGTATAAGGTTGAATGGAGCTTTGAGCCCGAACTGGTAAAAACACTGTTTATCATCCTCAAAAACTCACCCGAGTATACCGAGTATCTGCAAAAAACCGGCGATACCATCCAAACCGATAAAGACATTATTAAATTCATTTTTAAAAGAGTGATACTGAAATCATCATTAGCCGAACATGTTTTTGAAGATAAGTTTATCGTTTGGCCGGTTGATAAGGATGTATTGCAGGCGCTGATAGCCAAAACATTCAAAAACTTTGCCTTTGATGATTTTGAAAAGAATAAACTGGCCGAAGTTACCGGCAACTGGGAAGAGGACCGCGAGTTTATTGTAAACCTGTTTGAACAAAACATTCGCTACGATAAGGAGTACCAGCAAATGATAAGCGATAAAACCCAGAACTGGGAACCTGAGCGTATTGCCATGATGGATACTTTGTTAATGAAAATGGCGCTTACCGAGTTCCTCAACTTCAAATCGGTGCCGGTTAAGGTTACCATTAATGAGTACCTGGAAATATCGAAGGAATTTAGTACGCCTAAAAGTAATTCGTTTTTAAACGGTATCTTAGACAAAATTTTGATAGAGCTGAAAGCCCAGCAAAAAATACACAAAACAGGAAGAGGTTTAATAGAATAAAAGCATGAAAAAACTTTTTTTAAGCGTTATAGCCGGCAGCATGATCTTAACGGCTTGTAATCAACCGGCAAAAACAGCAAAAACGGCAGATTCTTCGGCAGCGCAGCCTGCGGCGGCGGGAGCGGCGGCTACAGCCGGCACGGTTACTACCACAGCGGCGGTTACCACCACGGCACCGGTAATGTCAAACGGGCCGGCCATGAAATTTGAATACGTAACGCATGATTTTGGCAAAATAACACAAGGCGATAAGGTAACTTATAAGTTTAACTTTGCCAATGTGGGTAAAGCGCCGCTCATCATATCCAACGCGGTAGCCAGTTGTGGCTGCACTACACCCGTATGGCCAAAAGGGCCCATATTACCGGGAGCGGGTGGCCAGATAGTAGTTACATTCAATAGCCTGGGCAAAATGGGCCTGCAGGACAAAATGATAACCATTACTGCTAATACCAACCCGCCGCAAAATGTGGTGCATTTGGTAGGCGAGGTATTACAAAAAAAATAAGCTAATCAATTTAATTAATATATATACAAATGGCTACACCGCAAATAGTAATGTTGGTTCTGATCGTGATAGTATTTTACTTTTTCATGATCCGTCCGCAGGTTAAAAAACAAAAAGACCAGAAGAACTTTGTTAACGATTTAAAAAAGGGCGATAAAGTGGTTACCACCGCCGGCGCGCATGGCAAAATAGCCGAAGTTGGCGAAACAACTTTTTTGATTGAACACGAAAGCGGGCATAAAACCCGTTATGATAAATCGGCGATATCGTTAGAGGCCTCAAAGGCAATGAATACGCCGGCTAAGGTTTAAGGTTAAGGGTGAAAGGTTAAAGGTAAGTGGGTAAGGCACCGGCTTATACTTGCCGACACTTTAGAATTTATAAAGGTAAAAATTGGGAAAAGAGCGCTTGAATATGGCTTTCTTCTTCCAGTTTTTACCTTTATCCTTTTACCTTTATCCTTTTACCTTTCAGCTTTAACTTCAAACAATGGCAATAGTAAAATTATCCGCAGGCGAACGAAGGCGATTATCGGCATTTTTTACATGCCTGGTACTGGCCGCCCTTGCCTGGATAGTTACTACGCTATCCAATCCTTATAATTTTACCGTTAAGCGGGTGCTGAGCTATAAAAATGCCCCGCAAAAGCGCGCGTTCCATTCTTTACAGTCGGATACGGTTACGGTTACCGTTAAGGGTAACGGCTGGCAAATGCTGTTCTCCAAAATGAACGCCGGCAATAAACCCATTGTTGCCGATCTGCAATCGCTCGATAAAGAGAATTATGTGGTGCTTAATTCGCAGCTCAATCAAATTAATGATAGGGATACGGATAATATCATCGTATCTATTAACCCCGATACGCTTTATTTCGATTTTTCGAACCGGATGGTAAAACGGGTGCCCATCCGCCTGGTGGCCGGGTTAAGATACCAGCGCCAGTTTGCACAATCAAACAATGCCGTTATTAAACCAGCCTTTGTTACCTTGGTGGGGCCGAGCAGCCTTATTGATAAAATAACCGAATGGGATACGGATTCATTAACGGCGGGAAATGTGAATGAAACCATCCGCACCAGCTTAAACCTGCAGCCTGTTACCGAGGGCAATATGACCATGTACCCAAAAAGTATTGATGTGGTTGTCCCGGTGGATGAGTTTACCGAAAAAACATTGGATATACCGGTAAAGCTGGTGAACAACCGCGATTATTATAACGTAAAGATATTCCCGCAAAAGGTTAAGGTTACCTTTATAATCGCCTTGAAAAAATATACCGAGGTAGACGAGGACTTTTTTGAAGCGCAGGCAGATCTTGACCTCTGGCGTTTAAAAGGGTATAGCACTTTACCGGTAAGGCTTACCCGTGTGCCACCATTTT
>Ga0302312_10000673_pt1 | contig 23457 bp, 22 predicted proteins | sample III_Palsa_N2_1_FD_200529 | JGI IMG/M metagenome (GOLD analysis project Ga0302312, IMG submission 200529) | Peat permafrost microbial communities from Stordalen Mire near Abisko, Sweden - III_Palsa_N2_1 | ecosystem: Environmental > Terrestrial > Soil > Palsa > Peat permafrost | place: Sweden... | reverse complement strand
CCCGTTGCGCCTGTAGTCCCTGCGGGCCCTGTGGCACCAGTTGCTCCGGCAGCGCCAGTGGCCCCCGTAAGCCCCGTGGGACCAATAGGTCCAGCAGGACCAGTAGCTCCTGTTGTTCCAGCAGGCCCTGTAGCGCCTGTAAGTCCGGTCGGGCCTGTGGGTCCTGCAGGTCCTGTTGCTCCTGTTGTTCCAGCAGGCCCTGTAGCACCGGTAAGTCCGGTGGGTCCAATTGGCCCCGTAGGCCCGGCAGGTCCTGTAGCTCCTGTGGTTCCGGCGGGCCCAGTGGCGCCCGTAAGTCCGGTGGCACCCGTAAGCCCGGTGGGGCCAATGGGTCCTGTAGCTCCGGTGGCACCGGTAGAACCGGCAGGCCCTGTAGCGCCTGTAAGTCCGGTGGGACCGATTGGCCCTGTAGGCCCGGCAGGTCCTGTCGCGCCCGTTGTCCCGGCAGGTCCGGTAGCGCCCGTAAGTCCTGTGGCGCCAGTAGCGCCCGTAGGCCCGGCAGGCCCAGTGGGTCCGGCAGGTCCGGTGAGCCCGGTGGCTCCCCTGATGGGCCCGATATGAGGTGAACTGGTGCCATCCGTATAGGTAAAGGTGAGCGTATAATCAGGGTTCAACACAACGGTTGAAATTCCATTCCCGGTAGCTCCTGTAGCGCCTGTAACAGGAGTGGTGGTCGCGGTGGAGGTTCCATCGGAAAAAGTAAGGACCAGATCCCCCGCACCATTGATGGTTGCGCTGGTCACTTTTACACTGGTCCCGGCAGGCCCTACGGGACCAACTGCTCCCTGGGAGCCGGTAGGCCCGGTGGGTCCGACAATAGAGGTGGCAGTTTTAGCAGACGTTCCATCGGAAAAGTCCAGCACCAGGTCACCCGAAGCATTGATGCTGGCGCTGGTCACCTGGACGCTGGTTCCTGCAGGCCCTGTCGGTCCGGTAGGTCCCTGAGAACCGGTGGCGCCTTTAGGACCGGCGGGCCCTATGATCTTTTGAGTGGATGTCCAACTCGTGCCATTGGTATAATTTACCGTCAGTGTCGAATCGATATTAACGGCTATGCTGGAGATGCCGACTCCGGTCGCGCCAGTTGCTCCAACGGCGCCGGTAAGTCCTACAGGTCCTATAGCGCCTGTAGCGCCCGTGGGTCCTACAGGTCCAATGACTGAAGTAGTGGTAGTAGTGGTACTTCCGTTAGAAAACGTCAACGTCAGCTTACCAGAGCCATTGATCGTAGCGCTGGTGATAGTGGGGCTGGCGCCGGCCGGTCCTGTAAGACCGATCGGGCCCTGGGGGCCCAGTACTGAAGTCGGGGTAGTAGTGGATGTCCCGTTTGAAAAGGTCAATGTGAGGTCCCCATTAGCCTGTACCGTTGCACCCGTTACGGTAATGGTGGCCCCTTGAGGTCCCTGGGGTCCTTGAGGACCCTGAGCACCTTGTGCACCGCCGGCCGAATATAAGGCAAAGGGAACAGCTGTAAAGGGATTATTACCCAGCTCCAGGTAACCATTCCCCGTTAACCCTTCCGCCATGAGTTCGACTTTCAGGTATTGGTTCTGATTTACCCAGGGTATGGTGCTAAAGGTCCCGGAAACGACAGTCCCCTTCCCGATCTGGCAGGAGAACTGACCATAGTAATTCGTTGTCAACGTCTGCGTTTCCTGGTACAATACTGCACCGTTTTCTCCGGATGTAATGGTAAATCGGAGAGAAACACTTTTGTTACTGACTACTATGCCCCCGAGGGCCCTTGCAACAGCCTGATAATTAATCCCAAATGTTTGAGCTTGTGAAGTGGTAGTCGAAAGTAAGCACACTACCAAGAGCGCATAAAGGTACCTGGTTTTCATATGTAGATTTTATAGGGAATCTATTGGATACAGATCTAGTTGGATTTGGATTTTCCTTAACAATAATACAAAAACTTCTGATTGGTGGTTATAAATATGCAAGGAAATCTCAATATTTTTCCTAAAAAGCGCAATTTTACTTGGTCAACCACGTTGGATACGACAGAAAAAGAGGCCCTCTTGGAAGAAGGCCTCTTTTTTGTTATTTAAATGCGAATGGTGCTTAGATGTCAATCGCTTCACCGTAGGCTGCGGCAGTCGCTTCCTTTACGCCTTCGCTCATCGTGGGATGGGGGTGAAATGCACCCAGGATCTCGTGATAAGTAGTTTCCAGTTTACGGGCTACGGAGACAGAGGCAATATTTTCGGTTACGTTATAGCCGATCAAATGCGCTCCCAGGAATTCACCGTATTTGGCGTCGAAGATGACTTTCGCAAATCCTTCTGTAGCCCCGGCCGCACTGGCTTTTCCGCTGGCAATAAAGGGGAATTTCCCCACTTTGATTTCGTACCCGGCTTCCTTCGCTGCTTTTTCTGTCATTCCCACAGAGGCAATTTCCGGAGTACAATAGGTGCAACCCGGCACATTTCCATAATCAATCGGCTCGGGTTGATGGGCCAACTTCTTTTCGGCGAAGGCAATGGCTTCAGCAGCCAGGATTCCTTCTTTGGTGGCGACGTGCGCCAGGGCCTGGCCCGGGATACAATCCCCGATAGCATAGATGCCCGGCACCGTGGTCTGACAGTATTTATCGGTGGTGATTTTGCCCTTTTCCGTTTTAACGCCCATTTCTTCCAGGCCGATCCCCTCCAGGTTGGCGATGATGCCCACGGCGCTCAATACGATATCAGCTTCCAGGGTTATTTCACCGGTCGGTGTTTTAACTTTGGCTTTAATGCCGTCACCTGAGGTATCTACGCTGGTGACTTCACTATTCGTCATGACCGAAATTCCCTGTTTCTTGAATTGTTTTTCCAGTTCCTTGGAAATATCTTCGTCTTCCACCGGCACGATGCGGGGCAGGAATTCGATCAGGGTTATTTTGGTGCCCAATGTATTATAGAAATAGGCGAATTCGCTGCCAATGGCCCCGCTACCTACGACGATCATACTTTTAGGCTGCACAGGTAGCGCCATCGCTTCCCTGTAGCCAATCACCTTCTTTCCGTCGATGGGAAGATTGGGCAACGCCCGGCTGCGGGCGCCCGTGGCAAGGACGATATATTTCCCTTCTACCACCTGCTTCTTTCCGTCTGCGGAGCTGGTTACTTCTACTTTGCCTTTACCGGCCAGTTTACCAAATCCCATGATGACGTCGATCTTATTCTTCTTCATCAGGAACTGGACGCCTTTGCTCATTTTATCGGCGACACCTCTGCTACGCTTGATCACTGCCCCAAAATTTTGTTTGGGATCGGTCAATTCAATGCCGTAGTCTTGACTATGCTTTGCATAATTATACACTTCAGCGCTCTTCAACAAAGCTTTGGTAGGAATACATCCCCAATTCAGGCAAATGCCGCCCAGGCTTTCCTTTTCAATGATCGCCACTTTAAACCCAAGTTGAGAAGCGCGGATAGCAGCGGGATAACCCCCGGGTCCGCTTCCTACAACGATTACATCGTAAGCCATAGCTATTGATTATAGATGATTTAAGGAGGCAAAAGTACTGGAATTTTGGGAAAGTCTTGTAATTTTGCCGGTCATGCGTAAACTCGGGTCGGAAGAATTAGGCCGTAAGTCGGTGGAAGAATTCAGGCGTTCGGAAAAGCTTCCCATTGCAGTGGTATTGGACAATGTCCGCAGCATGCATAATGTGGGCTCCATCTTCAGGACGGCCGATGCCTTTTTATTAAATAGGATCTACCTCTGCGGGTATACTCCCCGGCCTCCTCACAGGGATATTCAAAAAACGGCCCTGGGGGCAACCGAAACGGTGGATTGGACCTATTGTGAATCGACGCTGGATGCCATAAATTTGCTAAAGGGAGCAGGGTATGCCATTTGGGCGGTAGAGCAGACGGAGAATAGTATTCCACTGCAAGCGTTCGGTACACAACCGGGGATAAAGATCGCCGTCATATTTGGAAATGAAGTCGAAGGAGTGGCCCAGGAAGTACTAAGTTTGTGTGATGGTGTATTGGAGATTCCTCAGTTAGGCATGAAGCATTCGCTGAATGTATCTGTGGCAGCCGGTATCGTGTTGTGGGAAATGGCGAAGCCGGGCCTTCCATTAAAAACGAATATTACATGACAACTGTTAAAAATTATCTGAGCCTTGTTAAATTCTCTCATACCATTTTTGCCATGCCCTTTGCCATGATTGGCTTTTTTTTGGCGGTGCTAAAGACGGGACATGGATTCAGTTGGTATACCTTCCTGCTGGTGATCGGGTGCATGGTGTTTGCCCGTAGTGCGGCCATGGCCTTTAATCGCTGGCTGGACGCACACTTTGATGCCCTAAATCCCAGGACCGCCATCCGGGAGATCCCGGCCGGCATTATTTCAAAAAATAGCGCTTTGTGGTTTGTGGTGGCTTGCAGCGCACTTTTTATATTGTGCAGCGGGCTGATCAATCCCATTTGCCTTTCCTTGTCTCCCATAGCCCTGTTCGTGGTTTTGTTCTACAGCTATACCAAGCGTTTTACCGCCCTCTGCCATTTGGTATTGGGACTTGGCCTGTCACTGGCGCCAATAGGAGCGTATCTGGCTGTGGCAGGAGCTTTTGCCTGGACGCCCGTATTGTTTTCCTTTGCCGTCATTTTCTGGGTGAGTGGATTTGACGTTATTTACGCATTACAGGACGAGGCCTTTGACAAGACCCAGCACCTTCATTCCATGCCCGCCGCTTTGGGGATCAAAAAGGCCCTTCGCGTTTCAGAAATACTCCACGTTTTATCGCTCCTTAGTGTAATCGCTGCCGGTATTATCGGTCATTTCGGACTCTGGTATGTGGGAGGCCTGGGTATTTTCGGAGGCTTACTGCTGGTCCAGCATCTGGTAGTGAAACCGAATGACCTGAGCCGGGTCAATCTGGCTTTCATGACGACCAATGGGATAGCCAGTGTCGTGTTTTCCCTGTTCGTGGTGGTGGACATGATGGTCTTCAAAACACATTCTATTTAAGGTATCATTCATGGGAAGGATCATCGCCATCGATTACGGGTTAAAAAGAACAGGTCTGGCGGTGACTGATCCGTTTAAGATCATTGCCACGGGACTGACCACCGTTCAAACCCCCACATTGATCCCTTTTTTAAAGAAATATTTCCAGGACGAAGTCGTGGAATTGATCCTGATGGGCATGCCTACTAACTGGGATGATTCAGATACCCACGCCACTCCCCTGGTCAGGCAAGCCATCGTGCGCCTGAACAAGGAATTTCCCCATATTCCTTTAAAAACGGCCGATGAACGCTATACATCCCGGTTAGCCACCCAGTCTATGCTGGACAGCGGGTTGAAAAAGAAGGAACGCCGTAACAAGGCCCTGGTGGATGAGATTGCCGCTACCATCCTGTTGCAGGAGTATTTGAGATCGGGGGGCAGCCTCTAGTAGAATTTAGTCCGCCACCCGATCTCCTTTAATGATGGCCCTTCGGGCGGCGGCCCGAAGGGCCGCCCTGGTCCGGCAGTGGGCTTCTTTAATAATTTAGCCCACTGCCGGACCTCCGCTAATGATGGCCCTTCGGGCAGGGTGCCCGCAAGGGCAGGAGCGTAGCTCGCCGGCCCGCTATGGTCTGGCACCTTGTAATTGCGGCCCCGCGCTATATTCGACCTAAAAAACATATTTTTGGGGTTCGATTTTTTAAGTCAACAATCATTTTAGAATAATTAAAGACGCATGATTTTACCGATTGTCGCATATGGTACTCCTGTATTGAGGACCTTATGCAAGGATATTGACGCCTCTTACCCAGGTCTTACCAAACTGATAGAGGATATGTGGGAAACGATGTATTATTCCCAGGGAGTGGGCCTGGCCGCCCCGCAGATCAACAGACCCATCCGGATGTTTCTAATGGATACCGAGCAGGTGTTCGAGCGCATGGATGATGAAGAGAAAGAGGAATACGGAGACGGTCCCGGGATTAAAAGGATATTCATTAATGCACACGCAATTGAATTCGCGGGAGAAGAATGGGCCTATAATGAGGGCTGCCTAAGCATCCCCAAGGTGAGGGAAGACGTGTTCCGTCCGGAAGAGATCACCCTTGAGTACATGGATGAGCAGTTTCAGCGTAAGACCGAGACCTTCTTTGGGTTGACCGCACGGGTTATTCAGCACGAATATGATCATATAGACGGGAAGTTGTTCATTGACTATCTGAAGCCCCTGAAGCGGAAACTACTGAAAGCAAAACTGGATGACATTTCTAAAGGAAAAGTGTCCGTTGATTATAAGATGTCCTTTCCCAAATAAGAGGCATTATCCTTGATATGTTTAAAGATATGTTGTTGAATTTGAAAAGGATACTGTGTTTTATTGTCGTTGCCTTATCCGTGAAGACTATTCAGGCGCAGGATTCCAGTGTACGTGTGCAAGGACGTTATATTCAGTTGAGTGATATTATTGTGCGCAGTGATATCAATGTCTCCGATTTTATCAGGCGGGTCAGGGATGATACGACCTTTTATAAGGCCTTTAGGAATTTACGCACTTTAAGCTATTCCGCTATTAACGACGTAAGGATGGTGGACAAAAAAGGAGTACTTCTGGCATCCCTTAACAGCAAGACTCATCAGACGCGGACAGGCAATTGCCGGAGTATGGAAGTCCTGGAGGAGAAGACGACCGGGAATATCCGGGATAACAAGGGGGATTGGAACTATTATACCGCACAATTATATGCGGGACTTTTCTTCACCACCGGTTCCATCTGTGGGGAGACCAATATTGTGCAGGGGACCATGGTCAATATAGATCAGCTCAGCGGCATGGAAAAGCACAAGGAACAACTGAAGATGTTGTTCTTTAACCCGGGCAAATCTATACCCGGTATTCCTTTCATTGGGAACAAAATGGACATTTTCAGCAAAAAAGCCGCTGACCTTTATGACTATAGCATAGACAGGCAGCGCTATAACGGGAAGGATTGTTACGTTTTTACTGTTAAATCCAAGGATGACCTGAGCAAAGGGCAAAAGGATGATATAGTGATCGACGAAATGACTACCTGGTTTGATCCGAAAACCATGGAAGTCCAGGGCAGGGTATATGATATGAGTTATGATGCCGGTCTTTACGATTTCAACGTACACATGGAGGCCCAATTAGGGAAATATGAAGGTTTACTCGTTCCTACCTTATTAAGGTATAATGGCAACTGGGGTGTCGTGCTCAAAAAAAGAGAAAGGGGAATATTCACCGCCACCTTATATGATTTTGGAAAATAGGGCCTTCAGCCGATGGCGGGCTTGTATCAAAAACGAACATTGCGGATAACAAAAGCGAACACCTTAACGGGTGTTTATTTTTTTGGGCATTAGTTATCAATGAATTAGTAACTGGCATTGCACTTGTTTACCTACTACTTTCTCATGTCTCTTTATCTGCAATTATTTTTAAAGATTTAGTTCAGTCAAACCCCCTGTTTCCACAGGGGATTTGTTTTTTTATTCCTCGCCCAACGCGCCCCTGCTCTCCTTGTATAGCGCATAGGTCCTCCATTTTTCGATGACCTGCGCCATATCTGTAGGCAAAGGACTCTCGAAGGAGAGGTGTTTTTTCGTCGTGGGATGGATGAACCCCAGGGTTTTGGCGTGCAGGGCCTGACGGGGACAAAGGGCAAAGCAATTGTCCACAAATTGTTTGTACTTGGTATAGACCGTTCCTTTTACAATACGGTCCCCCCCATAGGTATCGTCGTTGAACAGGGGATGCCCGGCGTGTTTCATGTGGACGCGGATCTGGTGGGTACGTCCTGTTTCCAGTTGGCATTGAACCAGGCTTACATAGTGAAAGCGTTCCAGTACCTGGTAGTGGGTGACTGCTTCCTTGCCGTAATCTCCATCGGGGTAGGCGCTCATGATCTTCCTGAACCGCTGATGGCGCCCGACGTGGGCCCTTATCGTGCCGGAATCCTCCGTAAAATCACCCCAGACCAGGGCGATATATTTCCGCTCTACCGTGTGGTCAAAAAACTGCTTGGCCAGGTGAGCGCTGGCTTTCTCGTTTTTAGCCACGACGAGCAGGCCGCTGGTATTTTTATCAATGCGATGCACCAGCCCGAAGCGGGGCAGAACACCTTCGGTCAGTTCCGGCTGCTGCTCCTTCAGGTAATACGCGATCCCGTTTACAAGGGTGCCCGTATAATTACCGCAGCCCGGGTGAACGACCATGCCGGCCGGTTTATTAATAACCATCAGGTCTTCGTCTTCGAAGACAATGTCGAGGGGGAGTTGTTCCGGGATTATTTCAGTGCTTTCGGGACTGTCCTCCGAATACAGGATGATCTCGTCCTTCGGTCTGACCTTATAATTAGACTTTACGGACTGCTGGTTCACCAGTACCAATCCGGCTTCAATGGCTTGTTGTATCTTATTGCGGGTGGCGCCTTCGATACGCGCCATCAGGAATTTATCGATGCGTAACATTTCCTGCCCCCTGTCCACCACAATGCTGCGGCGGACATACAGTTCTTCGGAGGCATCCCCGTTTTCCAGCAACACGTCTTCATTATCCAGTAGGGAGAGCTGTTCGTTCATAATCCTGCAAAAATACACGCTACCGGTGAGTTTTTTGTAATTTTGCCCTATGCAAACCGTATTATTCCAGGATTTGGGACGTATCGGGTACCAGGAGGCCTGGGACTATCAGGAAAGCTTGCTGAAACAGAATGTGGCGGCCAAATTGGCAAAGCCTGCTCTACCTACGGAGCATCACCTTTTATTTTGTGAGCACCCGCCCGTTTATACACTGGGAAAAAGCGGGCAAATGGAAAACGTGCTGATCAGTGACGAAGAAAGGGAACGCAGGGGGATTGGCTTCTTTAAGACCAATAGAGGTGGAGATATCACCTTTCACGGGCCCGGGCAACTCGTGGGATATCCCATTTTTGACCTGGAGCATTTTGGAACGGATATAGGCAAGTATTTGCGCAACCTGGAAGAAGTCATCATCCGGACAATGTCGGACTATGGGCTTCAAGGCAAGCGCAGTGCGGGTGAGACTGGCGTCTGGCTGGACCCGGAATGGAAAGGCAGGGAACGTAAGATATGCGCCATAGGAGTGCGGTGCAGTCGTTGGGTGACCATGCACGGATTTGCTTTCAATACGGACACCAACCTGGACTACTTTCAGTATATCGTTCCTTGTGGGATTGAACACAAGCAGGTGACTTCTCTTTCCAAGGAATTGGGCCGTCCTGTCGACGCGCAGGAATTAAAGGACCTCGTAAAGCATCATTTTGCGGAAGTTTTCGACGCTGAATTTGCCGAACCGGCCACTGCGCCACCTGCATCGGCGAACGAAGCTCGCGCCGGATCCCTAATTGTCCCGGCTTAGGAGAAATTTGTTTCTCTCTGTGATCACCCCGTCTTCATACAATACGAAGTTGAACCATCCTGCGTGCAGAAAATTGGACTTGTCAATAGTCAGTGGCCTTTCTTTGACATCTGGCAGCTCAAATAGAAAATTTTGCTGGTCGTCGAAAAAACGGACTACATATTTTTTACCGGTAATAAGGGGAAAGTCTACCCTTACATTTCCGTAGTCGTCTGTATAAATGTGTGTGGAAGGCTCCCATTCCGGTTTTCTTTTGGGGGCGGAGACCGCTGCTTCAGCCTGTATAACCGCAGGTGGCGGAGTGGCTAGGATTTCCGGTGTCTTTGCAGGGGTAAAGGAATAGGAAGCCCCCTGTAGCTGAATGAATATCCTGTAAAACATATGGTCATTGGGGGCAGCAACGTCTGTGAACGTGATGGTCCCGGTGCGGGGGTCCGTCAGCGCATTGATCGTGGTAAAGTTCCTGGTACTGTCGTGGGACCGTTCGATATTGACCTGCCGCGCGGACCCATATGGATTATAATAAGCCACAAATATTCGTCCTTTGCTGTTGATTACCTGAAAGTTAGGAAGGGTATCCTGTGCATGGGAGTGCAGCAGGATCAGGCATAGGATAATGGTTGTTAAGAGTCGCATGGTAGAAAAGCGTAGGGTTTGTCTGGTCCCTTATTAGCAAAAATAGGGCCTGTCGTTAGAATCCGAACAAATTGACCGGTAAAGACCTGTTTCCTTGCAATCCGCCGGTATGAAGCAGTAATATACGGCTGCCACCGGGAAAGTATTGCCGGTTTAACAGGTCATAAAGGGCATACGCGGCCTTGGCTGTATAGACCCAGTCGGTCGGCACTCCGGAGGTCTGATAAAAGGACCGCATGAACGCTACCAGTTCAGCGTTTTTGCGGGCATAGCCCCCAAAGGCATATTCAAACAGGAGCCGGCTCTGGTCACTGCAGCCTAAGTTGCTCTGAAATGCTATCCGGGCTTCTTCCCGGATAGCCATGACCGTTATCCCGATGGCGTGTTGACCAGGCAAGAGGGAGCGGTCTATGCCGCAAAGGGTCGTTCCTGTGCCGGTGGCGCATAAAATATGCGTATAATCTTTCCAACCGGGGATCTTCTGGCTAATCAACGCGGCGCCGCGGATTCCGTCTTCCCCGGCTCCGCCTTCAGGGATAATCAGTGGATGACCCACTTCGAAGCCAGGACCCGGAGTCGTGTAAAGTGAATGCATCAAGGCATCCGGTTCCAGGTATTCGCGCCTGGAAACGTACCGCAATAGCATTCCATACTCAGCGCAATCTACCAGAGTGGGACCTGGTAATCCGGGAGCCTCCCCCCGGACAATGCCCGTACACGGAATGCCCAGCCGATGACAGGCGTATGCCGTGGCCAGCAGGTGATTGGAATAAGGGCCGCCAAATGTGACCAGTCCTTTAAAAGATTCCCGAAAATATCTTTCCAGGTAAAACCAGAGTTTGAATAATTTGTTTCCTGATAACGCAGGATGTATTTGATCAAGACGGGCTACAGCGCATTCAATGCCTGCCGGTGAACCCCAATCCAAAGGCGTTATGGGAATGACAGAATCGAACAAGCCATCCAAAAAGCCTGGTGAAAACGACTGCATCCTGCAAATGTCTTAAAAAATTCCACCTTCTTTAAGGGGTTTCTGTAATAATGATTTTGGTTTATATTCGCGGGCTAGTTGTAAATTTTATTCGAACATGCAAAAATCTACGCAGAAACCTACACTATTGATACTGGCAGCCGGTATGGCTTCCAGGTACGGCAGCCTGAAACAGATCCAACAGTTTGGCCCCGGGGGAGAAACGATCATGGATTACTCATTGTATGATGCGATAAGGGCCGGTTTTGGAAAAGTCGTGTTTATCATACGCAAAGAATTTGAACAGGATTTCAAAGACATATTTGAGCCGAAACTGAAAGGCAAGGTCGAAGTGGCCTATGTCTTCCAGGAATTATCGGATATTCCGGGCGAGTTCGCGTTGCCTGCTGACCGTGTTAAACCCTGGGGTACTGCGCATGCCATGCTTTGTGCCGAGCAGGTTGTCAGGGAGCCATTTATTGTGATCAATGCCGATGATTTCTACGGCAGGGACGCATTCGAAAAGGCATATCAGTTCCTTCAAACAGAAGTTTCCCCGCATCAATATGCCATTGTGGGCTGGGAGCTGGTCAAAACATTGTCTGAATACGGAAGCGTCAGCAGGGGTGTTTGCACCGTGGACGGAAACAATAACCTGACCAGCATAACAGAAAGGACCAAGATTTACCCGGAAAACGGGAAAATTTTTTACGAAGACGGCGAAGGAAAGCACGAAGCGCCTTTGGATGCGAAGGTGTCCATGAACTTCTGGTGTTTTGACCCCTCCGTATTTGAAGTCACAAAACAGCAATTCGTATCATTCCTCCGGGAACATATACATGAACAGAAATCGGAGTTCTTTATTCCCTTGGTAGCCGATGAATATATCAGGGCTGGTCAGGGCACGGTGAAGCTGGTTCCTACCTCTTCCCAGTGGTTTGGCGTTACATACAAGGAAGACGCCCCGTTTGTGAAGAACAGTATTGATAAACTGGTAGCCAGTGGTGAATATCCGGCAAAATTATGGCCATAATAAATACAGGAACATGAAACCACATATAAAATACGCTTGCATGAAGCGATACTGTTTTGTCGTACTCATCGGATTGTCGCTTGTTGCCACAAAGGCAGCGGCGCAATCTGCGTCTCCTCTTTCTGCCACGGAAGTAATACACGCTGCCTGCGCCACTGCAAAAACGGCCCACAAAAAAGTGTTCCTGGTATTCCATGCATCCTGGTGCGGATGGTGCCGTCGCCTGGACAGCCTGATGGGGAGCCCTTCCTGCAAAGACTTGTTTGACCGGAATTATGTCATTGCCCACCTTGTCATCCTGGAGAATGGTAGCAAAAAAAGCCTGGACAACCCCGGTGCCATGGACCTCTATACTAAGTATGCCGGGGGAGATAACCAGGGTATCCCTTTCTTCCTGATCATTGACGGTGACGGTACTGTCCTGGCTGATTCCCGCATAAAGCCGGAGGGGGCGGCGCCGGGGTCATCCGGAGCTAATACGGGTTATCCTAATGCGAAGGAAGAAGTGGCCTATTTTGTAAGGATCCTGAAGGAAACGTCGGCCCTCAGTTCCGCACAGCTGGATATTATTTCCAGGGAGTTCAGTATGCCAGCCAGCTAGGGTTTTCCTATATTCGGTGATGGATAATAACCGATTCTGGTCCCATTACGGCAATACGATCTCCATATTGGCCGGCATTCTGTTGGGTTGTATACTGGGAGTCCTTTTTAAAGACCGCATATTGGTCATTGAACCGGTAGGGGATCTGTTCCTGAATTTGCTGTTTACGGTGGTTGTCCCTCTGGTCTTTTTCTGCATCGCCTCAGCCATTGCACGAATAGACGCTACCATGTCTGTCCGTAGGCTTGTTTCGGCGACCGTCGCCGTTTTTATAGGAACCGTATTGGTGGCGGCCCTGCTTACCCTAGTGGCTTCCTGGTGCTGGCCGCTTCATCCCGAAGCCCTTTTGCCGGGAAACAAAGGGGTGCAGGAGATTCACTCCAATCCCGGCCAGGCCATTACCCAATTACTGACGGTCCCCGAGTTCTATTTGCTACTATCCCGTAAAAGCATGTTGGCGCTGATTGTATTTTCGGTGGGTACCGGTATAGCTACCCTTCGTGCGGGTGACAAAGCGAAATCCTTTCGTGCATTCCTGGATTCCGGAAGCGAAGTCATGAAACAGCTCCTGAATCTGGTGATGTATCTGGCGCCCGTGGGGCTAGGGGCTTATTTTGCCTGCCAGGTAGGAAAATGGGGAGGAGGCCTGCTGGGCACTTACGGACAGTCCATAGGGCTGCTTACCGGGGTGAGCCTATTTTATTATGTAGTCCTTTTCAGTGGGTATGCCTTGATCGCGGGAGGCAAAAAGGCGCTGAGGGCCTACTGGAAAAATAATATTCTACCTTCGGCTACCGCCATCGGCACTTCCAGCAGCATCGCCACCATCCCGGTGAACCTGGAAAGCGGGTTGAAGATGGGCATTCCATCTTACATCGCAAACGTCGTAATCCCCCTGGGCGGGCCCCTCCACAAGGAAGGTTCCGCTATAGCTTCGGTCGTCAAGATATTCCTGATGTTTACATTGTTTCATCAATCCCTTTCAGGGCCGGTCTCCATCCTTTTGGTTATCGGCGTAAGCCTCCTTATAAGTGTGGTAGAAGGAGGAATTCCCAACGGAGGGTACATAGGAGAGATCCTGACCGTTTCCGTGTTTGGCTTTTCCCCGGCGGTAATACCCCCGCTTATTTTGGTCGGCACGGTGACCGACACCATATCAACCCTGGTCAATGCAACCGGGGACACCGTGTCGGCTATGCTGATCGCACGCCTGGTTCAGGGGAAGCAGTGGATGGAAACCGCCAGGGAAGGCGTAACGGACGGCGCCGGGCAATAATGTAAACGTGAATGAGTCTGGGAAGGACCAAAAGCTGTACTTTGTTGCATTCAACAACAGCAATGATCCGATCAACAGTGAATGATAGTATAAGGTTACTTTTCATATCGTTAGCGTGTAGTCTTGGTACCCACGCTCAGCAACCACTTTCCCCTGATTCGACCATCCGGCTGTTACATGCTGCTTTTGTATTTGACGGGACGGATATCCGCCCCGACGGGTGGGTGCTGGTCTCAGGCCATCGTATCCTGGAAGTCTCTTTCGGGAAACGCCCTGCAGATGCGGTTTCCATTGCTGTATGGGAATTTCCCGGCTGCACGCTTTTACCGGGACTGATCGAAGGTCACTCCCACCTGTTCCTTCACCCTTATAATGAAACTTCCTGGGACGACCAGGTAACGAAGGAGTCCAGGGCCGAAAGGACGGCCAGAGCGGTGACCCATGCCCGCGCTACACTGATGGCCGGTTTCACAACGGTCAGAGACCTGGGCACGGAAGGTGCAATGTATGACGACGTTGGATTGAAACACGCCATTGAAAAGGGCGTAGTGCCGGGGCCACGTATGCTGGTAGCCACCCGTGCCATTGTCGCCACCGGTAGTTACGGTGTAAAGAGCGAGTCTTCAGATGTGGAATTACCCAAAGGAGCAGCCGAAGCGGATGGGGTAGAAGGTGTGATACACGAGGTCCGCACCCAGATCGGAAAAGGAGCGGACGTGGTCAAATTATATGCGGATTATCGTTGGGGACCTGCCGGTGAGGCACGCCCTACTTTCACTGTGGAAGAACTCAAGGCGGCGGTATCCGTTGCCTCCAGCAGCGGACGCATGGTAGCCGTACATGCCGGAACCAGGGAAGGCATGATCCGGGCCATCAGGGCCGGTGTTACCACTATAGAGCACGGACAGGAAGGGGATGATACCGTATTCCGCCTGATGAAGGAACAGGGGATCGCTTATTGTCCCACCCTGTCAGCAGTGGAAGCGATCGCCGGTTATCTCGGATGGAGGAAGGGCCTTGATCCGGATCCGCCCCGGATTGTTCAATCCCACAAAAGTTTCCGCGCGGCCTTGGCCTCTGGTGTGACGATCCTGATGGGCGGGGATGTGGGCGTATTTCCTCATGGGGATAATGCCAGGGAAATGGAGGCGCTGGTGGAATATGGCATGACACCGATCGCCGTATTGCAGTCTGCTACGGCTGTGAACGCCCGTGTTTTTGGATTGGGCGACTCCCTCGGGTCTATAAAACCGGGATACCTGGCAGATCTTATCATAGTGTATGGCAACCCTTCCGTCGATATCCATGCAGTGAGGCAGATACGGATGGTGATGAAGGACGGCGTGGTATATTAATTTAATACCCTTTCACCATATACACACAATCTTCAATCTTCTTGATCTGCTGAACCCTGTCCAATTTGCCGATAGTGGAGACGGACGACACGCGGATATTGGGATAAATACCTGCCGTATCCCTTTTCATGGAATCCAATGCCGTATAAATATATTTGGATTTCAATGCAAAGACCGCCCCGTCAGCCTGAGCTTGCTTGGTACTCAGGATGCCAATGACTTCGCCTTTTTCATTTAACACGGGGCCCCCGCTGTTACCGGGATTCGCTGATACGGTGATCTGGCAGCTCAGCGTATCGCCATTGTAACCTGTTATAGAACTAAGGTAACCAAGCCCGCAAACAATATCGTTACGGGGATATCCCAGAATAAATATGTCTTCACCGAGGTCCGATCCGGCTTTCTTGATGCCATAGGGCAGCGGTCCTACTGACCTGAAGTCGGAATCATCAATTTTGAGGAAGGCAATGTCCTGCTCGTTATTTTCATAAATGATCCGGGCCCTGAAATTGTCCCCCTTCATATTCTGTACATAGACGCTCGATACGTCCTTCACCACATGGGCGTTGGTCACCAAAATGCCTTTCCCGTCAATGAGGAAGCTCGTGCCTCCGCTTTTCAATTCAGCCTTGGGATCTATTTTGTTGGTGACTTCATGTAATTGTTGACTGGTCACATTCTGGGAATGTTCCAGGCGTTCAACCTTCCGCCCCAGTTCCAGTAGTTTGGCATCGGGCTTGGGGGAGATGGATTGCATGAGGGCGCTGATGAAAACAGCGGTGATCCCTCCGATACAGGCGGCCACTGCTATGGTACGTTTATAGCGCTTCCACATATTAACAACCAGGCCTCCGGCGCTTAGGCGTTCCGGTTTGATTGCGCCCTCTTCAAATAATTTACTCTCCACTTCGTTCAGGGAGCTCTTGAATTCCTTTAACTGACCATACCTTTCCATTTCCTGGAGAAAAAAGGAATGTGCCACGACCAGTTGATCCACATCCGGGTTACTCCGCCGGAGCTCCTCAAACATAATGCGCTCCTGCTGCGTCATTTCCATGCGCAGGTACCTGTCGACCGCATCCTGTAATACTACTTCGTCCATTTTAACTCCCACTTTTATATTGGGTGAAGAACATTTTTTTCAATCGCGTCAGGCATTTGTACTTCTGGTTCTTTGCATTGTCCGCATTGGTATATCCAAATTGGGTGGAAATTTCCAGCATGTTTTTCTTTTGCAGGTAGTAGGCCTCCAACAGACTTTTACAGGGCTCTCCCAAATGGGCCAGCGCCTTTTCCATTGTTATAAAGGCCTCATTCCGCTTTTCATGTACTTCCAGTTCTTCTTCTACTTGTACCGTCTCTGCCAGGCTTTCCACCGGCGCACCGAAGCGCTGCATTTGCTGAAGCCTTTTAAGCCATAATCGCCTGCTGACCGAATAGATATAGGTCTTGATCTGTGCCGTTAGCTCAAAAGAGCCGGAAGTGGCTTTTTCGTAAAGCACGATCATGGCCTCCTGGAATATATCCCTTGCATCATCGCTACTGCCATTGTTATTCAGGATGAATGCCTGCACCATCCCAAAGTTATCCTTATATAAGGCCTCAATGGCTTTCTTTTCGTTCCGTGCCAACCCAGCTAATAACTGTTCGTCCGTGGTGTCGATTTTCACTATAAGCAAATATTAATACGTAAAGGAGCGAATTGTAACCCAAAAGACGACAAATTTTCTTTTTTAAAAAAAGATGGGTTACCTTTTTTTAATTCTGGTATAAACCCTCAAATCATTAGTATACTAACTAAAAATCATCATGATGAAAAAAGTATTGTTCGCATTTGCCATCGTTGCTTTCGCAACCGCTTGTAACTCAGAAGGATCTTCTAAGGCTGCTGAAGATAGCACAAAAGCTGCTGCTGCTGATACCACTGCCGCTAAGGTTGACACCAGTGCTGCTAAGGTTGACACTGCTGCTAAGAAGCTGGATACTGCCGCTTCTAAGATGGCTGCTGACACAACTAAGAAGAAATAATTATCCAACTGTATATCCTGCACTCGTTGTAGGTTGATGGTCAACAACTTAAATACAGATTGCTGCCTTTTACCCGTTGACCCAAACAGTTGAAACTTTTCATATGGCAAGCAATCGTTAGAGGCCGCTCCTTTCTAGGAGTGGCCTATTTTTTTGGGGCAGCCTTTGTCAAGAATTTAGGCTGCCCCCCAAAAATATATTTTTTGATGGCCCTTCGGGCAGCCCTGACCTACGGTCCTGCCCTAGCCGACCTCCGGTCCTGCCCTAGCGGGCACCTAACAACCATTTGTGCGCTGGCGCTGAAGGGTTTCTAAAAAAAAGTAAAATAATTTGTTGATTGTTTAAAAGGATTCTCCTAATTTTGATTTTATCAAATGCGATTATTATAGCATGATGAGTTCTAAAGCAAATACCGGATTTTTTACCTTCTTTTTTTACTACTTTTTTAAAAGTGGTCCGGGATTGCTTTTGTTAAAATGAAAAATGAAACAAAACATAAAAAATCCCGGTCAGACGACCGGGATTTTTGTTTTTAAACCAATCCAATCAGATTCATGGCAAAGGAAAACGGCATACAAAGGTCATTGGTTCTCTCGGAGGAAGACTTGCATAAGGGGGTTGCCATCCAGGGATATGCGGGGAGTTTTCACCAGGAGGCCGCCCAGGTGTTTTTGGGACAAAACGTGACGGTCATTCCCTGCGCCACATTTAGGGAAGTCGTCCGGGTAGCAGGTGAACGCAGCCTATCTGCCGGAGCAGTGATGGCCATGGAAAATTCCATCGTAGGGAGTATTTTGCCGAATTATAACCTGTTGCAAAAGAGCAATTTGCGTATTGTCGGGGAGATCTATTTACAAATCAGGCAACAGCTTATCGTCAATGTTGGCGTAAAACTCGAAGACATCAGGGAAGTCCATTCCCACCATATGGCGCTGTTGCAGTGTACGGATTTCCTGGACAAGCATAACTGGAAGTTGGTGGAAACGGAGGATACGGCGCTCAGCGCCAAGCATATTCACCAGCATCGCTCCAAACACGCGGCAGCCATCGCCAGCCGGAGCGCGGCTGAGCTTTATGGGTTGGACATTATCGCCCCTGACATCCATACCCTAAAGAACAATTACACGCGCTTCCTTGTTTTACGCAGGACGGATGAAGCGGACGTGGTCCCGGGGGCGGACAAGTCTTCCCTGTATTTTGAGACGGACCATAGCAAGGGGAGCCTCGCCAGGGTGCTGACCAGTATTGCGGATCAGGGGATTAACCTGAGCAAGTTGCAGTCTTTTCCCATCCCTGGCAGTGAATGGAAATACTTTTTTCATGCCGATGTGGAATTTGATTCGCTGGAACAGTTTGATCGTATGCTGTCGGATCTGAAAGGGATTACTGAAGAGTTAAAAGTGTATGGCATTTATAAAAAGGGCGCCACAAACGGCGCCCGCTAGTAAAAGAGGCAAGACCAATCAATCATATGAGTACTGCAAAACGTTTGGAAGGGATAGGAGAATATTATTTTTCCACGAAGCTCAGGGAGATAGACGAGCTGAATCGCCAGGGCAAGCAAATCATTAACTTAGGGATCGGCAGCCCGGACCTGCCCCCTCATCCTGAAGTGATCCGCACGCTGCAGGAAGCAGCGGCGAGGCCTGATACGCACGCGTATCAAAATTATAAAGGGGCTCCTGCACTGCGCAAGGCCGTGGCGGATTGGTATGCCACCTGGTATAAAGTGAGCCTGGATCCGGAATCGGAGATACTGCCGCTGATCGGCTCCAAAGAGGGGATCATGCATATCTGCATGACGTATCTCAATGAAGGAGACAAGGCCCTGATTCCCAACCCTGGTTATCCTACTTACCAAAGTGCGGTCCGGCTGGCAGGAGGAACCCCCGTCCCGTATGCCCTAAAGGCGGAAAGGAATTGGGAGCCGGATTGGGAGGCCCTGGAGTTAATGGATCTGGAAGGGACTAAACTGATGTGGGTCAATTATCCGCATATGCCCACGGGGCAGAAGGCTTCGCGTGCCGTTTTCGAGCGGCTCGTTTCCTTCGGACGGAAACATGGTATCCTGATCTGTCATGATAACCCTTATTCCTTTATCCTGAACGAAGAGCCCATGAGTATGCTCGGGGTGGAAGGAGCCCGGGACGTCGTTTTGGAACTGAATTCCCTGAGCAAGTCGCATAATATGGCCGGTTGGCGCATAGGAACCCTGCTGGGAGCGAAAGAACGGATCAATGAAGTAATGCGTTTCAAAAGCAATATGGACAGCGGGATGTTCCTTCCCATGCAACTCGCGGCCGCAAAAGCTCTTGGGCTGGGCAAGGATTGGTACGACTCCGTGAATGCGGTGTATGCCAGGCGCCGGGAAAAGGTGTTTGAATTGCTCGATATCATCGGCTGCACCTATGACACCAATCAAGTGGGGATGTTTGTCTGGGCACCGGTTCCGGCAGGTTACGCTGACGGGTATGCATTCAGTGATGCGATCCTCTATGGAGCTAATGTGTTTATCACCCCGGGGGGAATTTTCGGCAGCGAAGGAAATGGATATATCCGGGTAAGCCTGTGCTCTCCGGAAGAAAAATTAAAACTGGCTATGGAACGCACCAGCGCTATCCCGGCTTTTAAAACAACATTATGATCGTAACGGTGATCGGCACTGGATTGATAGGCGGTTCCATGGCATTATCCCTGAAGGAAAAAGGCTTTGCCAGCCGGATCATAGGCGTGGACAATAACACGGGGCACCTGATCAAAGCGATGGAACTAGGTATCATTGACGAAGTTGCAACGCTGAAAACCGGTATACGGGATGCCGGACTGATCATACTGGCCATTCCGGTCGATGCCGGAGTCAGTATGCTGCCGGGAATATTGGACGGGTTGTCAGGAGGCAGGCAGGTGGTAATGGACGTAGGCTCCACCAAGGCGAATATCCTGGCGGCGGTCAGGGAGCATCCCCTGCGCGGCCGGTTTGTAGCGACCCACCCCATGTGGGGGACGGAATTCAGCGGACCCGAAGCGGCAGAACATGGCGGATTTGCGGGAAGGTCAGCCGTGATCTGTGACAGGGAGCAGGTGGACCCGGATGCCCTGGAACTGGTGGAGAAAGTATATGACGCCCTGGAAATGAGGAAAGTGTATATGGATGCAGTCAGCCATGATATCCACGCCGCCTACGTCAGCCATATTTCTCACATTACTTCCTTTGCGCTGGCCAATACGGTTTTGGAAAAGGAAAAGGAGGAGGACGCCATTTTTACCCTGGCCAGCGGGGGGTTTGAAAGTACCGTCCGGTTGGCCAAAAGCAACCCTTCCATGTGGGTTCCCATATTCCGTCAGAACCGGGAAAATGTGCTGGACGTATTGAATGAGCACATTTCCCAGTTGCGCAAGTTTAAAAGCTGCCTGGAGAAGGAGAATTATGAGTATTTATGGGAATTGATAGAGCAGGCGGGGGAGATAAGACGAGTGCTGAATAAATGATAAAAACAGCGTGTGGTGGCCGCAATAGCAGTACCTTTACACAAATTTTTGAATACATGATTACATTTGAAGGGTTAGGATTGGATTCCAGGCTGGTACAGGCTACCGATGCATTAGGATATACGACACCGACACCAATTCAGGAGAAAGCGATACCAATATTGTTGAATGGGCAGAAGGACTTTGTGGGTTTGGCACAAACCGGGACAGGGAAGACAGCCGCATTCAGTTTGCCTTTGTTGCATTTGCTGGATACTGAAAAGAAATATCCCCAGGCATTAGTTGTATGTCCAACCAGAGAGTTGTGCATGCAAATCGTGAATGAGATTGAATTGTTTAAGAAGTTCATCCCGCAAATGCACGTTGTGGCGGTGTACGGAGGGGCTTCCATTGGTTTGCAGATCCGCGATTTGCGGAGAGGGGTACAGATTGTAGTAGCAACCCCCGGTCGTTTGATAGACCTCATTGAGCGCAAGGCGATAGACCTGGCGAACATACATTATATCGTGCTGGATGAGGCGGATGAAATGCTCAACATGGGATTCCGGGATGATATTGAATTTATCCTGAAGAATACCCCTAACAGGCAAAGCACGTGGTTGTTCAGCGCTACGATGCCGGATGCTGTAAGGCAGGTGAGCAAGCGGTATATGACCAGCCCTGAAGAAGTAACGGTGGGTAAGAAGAATACGGGCGCCGCCAATATCGACCACCAGTATTACGTGACTTCGGCCCAGCTTAGGTACGAAACACTAAAGAGGATCGTGGACTTTAACCCGGGCATTTACGGGATCATCTTTACCCGTACCAAGGCCGATGCCCAGGATATTGCTGAGAAGCTGATCCGGGAAGGGTATGATGTAGACTCCCTGCACGGGGATCTGACTCAGATACAAAGGGATAAGGTGATGGGTCAGTTCAGGGAAAAGAGCCTCCAGTTGTTGGTCGCAACGGATGTGGCCGCCAGAGGGATCGACGTCAACAGCATTACACACGTCATCAACTATGAATTACCCGATGACGTGGAAGTCTATACACATCGTAGCGGCCGTACGGGCCGGGCGGGAAAGAGCGGGATCAGCGTTTCTATCACCCATAGCAGAGAAAGCTTCAAGCTCAAGCAGATTGAGAAAATGATCGGGGTGAAGATGAACAAGGTGGAAGTCCCCAGTGGAAAAGACGTATGCCGCAAGCAGTTTTATTATTTCATGGATCGCATCCTGAATGCAGACGTCAGCCATGGAGATTATGAAGCTTTTGTGCCGATGATTGAAGAGAAGTTCGCGGATATTTCCAAAGAAGATATCGTAAAGCGGTTTGCAGCGCTCGAGTTTGACCGCTTCCTGAAATACTATGAAAATGCAGCGGATTTGAATGTGAGGGAAAGGGACAGGGGCGAAGCCCGCGTCGGCAGCAGGACATCGCCAAGGGAATTCAGTTCCTCGGCCGGTGGTGAAAGGATAAGGACGCGTCAGCCTTATGCAGGAGCCGGTGGTGGTGAAGGCGAAGGTGGCGGTGGAGACTATGCCCGTCTGTTTATCAACGTGGGGATCAAAGATGGTTTCTATAAATCCAGCTTCCTGCAGTTTATCCTCGACATGAGCGATCTGCGCAAGGACGTACTGGGACGGATCGACCTGAAGGAAATGAACAGTTGGGTGGAAGTGGAGAAGAAGGCCGCCGCAAAGATGATAAAAGCCATCGACGGAAAAATGTTCAAGGGAAGGAAGATCCGCATGAATGATGCGAACAACAGGTAAACGATTTTTTTGTCTATACAATAACAGAACACTTATTTTATGGAAGCGACAGTAACGACTTCAGTGGATGTAACGACTGTGTTGAACAAGAGACCCCTGATCATATCCGGTCCCTGCAGCGCAGAAACCGAAGAACAGGTAATTGCCACCGCTACCCGCCTGGCACAAACAGGGAAAGTAGACGCACTCAGGGCAGGTATATGGAAGCCCCGTACGCGTCCGGGTAGTTTTGAAGGCATAGGCACCAAGGGGCTTCCCTGGCTGCAACAGGCCAAGAAATTGACAGGATTGCCGACGGCCGTGGAAGTAGCCACCGGAAAGCAAGTGGAAGATGCCCTTCATTTTGAAGTGGATATCCTCTGGATCGGCGCACGTACTACCGTAAATCCGTTCAGTGTGCAGGAAGTGGCTGACGCTCTTCGCGGGGTGAATGTGCCCGTACTGATCAAAAATCCCATTAACCCCGACCTCGAATTATGGACCGGCGCCGTTGAACGCGTAGCCAGGGCGGGCATTAAGAACATAGGACTGATCCACCGCGGTTTCAGCTCATACGGCAATACGGAATACCGTAACGCACCCATGTGGCATTTAGGTATTGAAATGAAACGCCGCAACCCCGAATTGTTGATGGTTTGCGATCCTTCCCATATGGCAGGGCGCAGGGATATCCTTCAGTCTACCGCCCAACAGGCCATTGATTTAGGCTATGATGGGTTGATGATTGAAAGCCATATCGATCCGGATAATGCATGGAGCGACGCCAAGCAGCAGGTGACCCCTGAACGCCTGGCAGAAATGCTTGACAGCATCAAATGGCGCCATGAAAGTACCCAGGCGGCAGAGTTCCTGACGGCCCTGGCCAAGCTGCGCGAACAGATCAATCATATCGATGACGAGCTGTTGTCCCTGCTGGCGCAACGTATGAAGATAGCTGAAAAGATTGGCCAGTACAAG
>Ga0302312_10000666_pt1 | contig 23678 bp, 29 predicted proteins | sample III_Palsa_N2_1_FD_200529 | JGI IMG/M metagenome (GOLD analysis project Ga0302312, IMG submission 200529) | Peat permafrost microbial communities from Stordalen Mire near Abisko, Sweden - III_Palsa_N2_1 | ecosystem: Environmental > Terrestrial > Soil > Palsa > Peat permafrost | place: Sweden... | reverse complement strand
ATCAACTGGAGTATATACAAGCCGTTATCCAGCAAAACGAAACCCACGGCTTTATGCTGGATAACTTATTAAAACAATACCAATCATCGGCATCTATTTTGCCTTACTGGGAGCATGTAAAACTACAACTTGCAGCCGATCATATCCTTAAACTACAATTGAGTGAAGGTGTTGATCTGAGTTTAGCTCATTAATCAAATCACCTGTTGATCAAAACATAGTTGCTGTTGTAAAGCCCGCTATTCACATTTTGCTGGTAGAGCAACTTTTTATAATCCTGGTAAATTTGGATATAAAAATCAGACTGGTTGGTAGTTGCCTTTTCATTTTTTAACAGCGCAACGCAAGTTACTAAAAGCGATAATTTACTTCCAGATAATTCTACATCAGTTTTAAGGGTGTTTACCGCATCAGTTATTGGTTTGTTTTCGGCCAACAGGAATTTGATTTTAATACAATCCAATATGGTTTCCATAAATGGCGACAAGGTATTACCGGCACGCTCGCTTAGGTTCAATAACGTGTAATATAAAGCGGTTATCATCCGGGTATCACCAAGTCTGAAATAAACGTCGGACATAACGGCTTTAGCAAAAAAGTCATAAGCGGTATTGGCGTTGCTCAAATCATCAGTTTTGTAAACAGAACGGATCATGTTAACAAACCTGAGCGATTTTTTAGGATTATTACAGATGAAAATAGTATACATGCCTAAAATGTACAACATATCATTGGCTGCAGTATGCTTTAATTCATGATCGCTGCTTGGTGGCGAAAAGCACAGATGGGTTAAACTTGCAAGACACTCTTTTTTAGCGATGCCGTATTTAAAATAATGATAAATGGCATCAAGGCAATGTACCGGGTTAATTGCAAAGTAAAGTGTATCAATAGTTGAAAAGCTTTTTAGTTTTACCAGGTAAATATACAGTTCGTCAAGTTCCAGGTTTACAGCAGCCATTATACCAAGCGCAGTGTAAACGAGTATCCGTTTTTTATCGGAGATATTGAATTTGAGCAGGTATTTAAGCGTGTTTTTGTATTCCTTATTAAATAATTCGGGGGCAAAAAAGTAATCAAATAATTCATCATTATCGCCGTTTTCAAAATGGCGTAATAATGTTTCATCATTTTGTGATACCGCTGTTTTAGCAAGCGCATCACCTAAAAATAAAGTCAGCTGGTACTTATCTGCAGGTGCGAGGCTATAATTGATCAGATAAGCCAGGTTATCCTGTTGCCTGGTTTTAATAGCGTGTAAAACGCACCATCTTAAAATAGTAAGCTTATGTGGGCTATGCGCAAACCGTAGGTTTATGCAATCAATAAGTTCGGGCGTGAAGATATTGTTGTGCTGTTTAAGCATTGTTAAAGCAACAGCCAAACTGGCAAATTGTGGATTGCCAAATTTTACAGTTACCCGGTAATTGTTATTGTAGGAAGTACTATTTAACTCAACCAAAAATCCGGAAAGTAGCAATTCCTGGTAGGTTGAATAATATCTTTTAATAAAGGTATATACTTCTAGCTTGTCTGCTCCCTGCACTTCATTATCCAAATCGACATAAGTGGCCAGCTTTTTTACAAGCAGTTGCTTTTCAACAGCGTTACTGCCGGTAGTTATTTTATTAAGATAATAGGAATAGATTAAATCATAGCGGGTGCTATGGTCAATCTCATCAATACCGAAGTTTTCTTTATACTTTTTATAATAGAGCTGGAAAAATAATGGATGATTAAAAGATCCATCTAAATACCCATAATTCTTTTTGTTTACGTTAGGATTTAGCTGCTTGCAAAGTGCTTTTATTTCTGGTTGTGCAAGCAAAGGAACGTTTGAATCATTTTCATCAAAATTATACAGTAATATATTATTGTTAAAAGTTAGCTCTTGTTTATGGCTGAGCAAGGTACTGTTGCGCATGGTTAAAACTATCTTCAGCCATGGTTTGTCCTCATATAAAGCTAATAATTCATTAATATGATCCATTACCAATCTGTATTGGTCTGGTTTAAAGCAATACGGGTCAAGCCCATCAATTATAAGGTAAAATTTGCCCTGGCGTTGTTTATCGTTCCATAATGCGTTAATATCATCCTCATTGTTATACCCTAATAAACCAAGTAACCAGTCATTCATATCGCGCCCGGAATAAAGTGCATTTAATAACGCGCTGGTGCTGAAGAACAAGATGATATCGTTATTGGCCTTTGATTCATTTAGCTCTATCTGCTCTTCTATCCAATGGCACAGGCCTATTGTTTTTCCATACGCTGCTGGCGATGCAATTATTGCCCCTGTACATGTACTATCGTTAAGCGCTTTAAAATTATCATGAATAAAGCGTCTTTTTAAGGTTTTATTGAAAGGGATACCAGCCCTGCTTTTTATAGCGTCTAAGGTAAACAGGGTTATTTTGTTAGCGTTGCGCTGTAGTTTAGCCCAATTTGCATCAATGTTTCCACTTGCAGCCGAATGATATACTTGCTGGTTACAAAAATCATCCCATCCGCTGTAATTGCAATATATGCACAAGGCCTCCAGTGTAAACTGTGATGGATGAAACCGGCTCATGGCAAAGCCATAAATGCGTTTTATGGTTGTTTCGCTGATATTGTATTTTGTTTTTTTATAGATAAGGCACGAGATGATTTTGCAATCGGCAGGCAATACGATTTCTAAACCAGATAGAAATTGGACTTTTGTTTTTAGAAGTTCAAAATTGTGATGTGATAAGTGTGTTGTCATAGGTTTTTATTTTTAAAATAAACCGACTGGAATTCTATACTTAAAATTGAATTTTATTTACCTTCTGTTTTTTGAATGTAATATTGTTGATATAAATATACCTTGTATACGTAGGATTGTATAATGGTGGATTCCCAAAAGTTGTAAAATACAATAATGGATAGAATGAATAGAAATTACACGTAGTAATACGTATAGAAGAAGAGGGGGGGATATTAATTAACTATATTTTTCAATAAGTAAAAGCAATAAGGCGCTTTCAGCTTTGGCTTCGTTATAGTTATCTTTTAAAAGCTGTTTAATCTGCGGATTGATAATTCCTGTAGTTACAAATTGTAAAATTTGTGATGAGGCCATTTCAACCGAATCTAATTGATATAGATAGCCTACTATCATTAAATCACGAATTTGTAATTCATTTGAGTGAAGCTGTAACTCGGCAAAACTATTTTCAAGGAATGTGATAAGCACCTGGCATTTTTCAAAAGAATATTGCACGTTTAACAGTTCAAAAATTTGATCGATACGTGCTAATTGCTTTTCGGTGGAAAGTATAGTTTCCTTAATCGCATATTTTAAATCAGCAAATCCTGCTCCTTCATAAATTTCGGGTAAGCGTTCGGCCAGGTGAGATTTTGCGCAATAAACCCTGTTAAGGTGGTCAACAAAAAAAGTATGAATTTTTTCAGAACCAATAGGGGGGTTGGATTGATTAGTCAATTGAAATAAAAATTAGTCAGGTCAGAAAAATAAATTATTATACAAAATACAGTATTGTCTATATGAACTTCTGTATGCTATATATAACTTAATAAGTTAAAATAAATTACGTATAAAAAAACGACACAGATTTACTTTGATTGTTTTTTAAAGTAAATTATAGGCTTAATTATTGTGTTATTTTTGCTAAGTTATTAATATTCAAACAATAATGAAATCCCAGTAATTTATTGACAAACTATTTTATAACTAAGATTACGATCTTATGCGTTAAAATTGTTATTCTTACCATAGTTTTAACCTATACAATTTAAAAATATTTTAATGACGAATATCCTCATTATTATTCCGTGTTTTAATGAACAAGCTTCGCTGCCGCAATTAATTGCCGACCTTGATAAAATTAAGCTTTCAGAAAAATACAATTTAACTGTATCTGTTGTAAACGATTGCTCGCGGGATGATACCAAAGGGGTTTCAAAAAAGCTGAAAGTAAATTTAATTGACCTGCCTATTAACCTTGGTATTGGTGGCGCCGTGCAAAGCGGGCTAAAATATGCCCTCTTACATAATTTTGATTTAGCTGTGCAGATGGATGGCGATGGCCAGCACCCGCCATCAGAATTGCGGAAACTTTTAGATTGCTACGAGAAAACTAATGCCAATATGGTTATTGGGTCGAGGTTTATTGAGAAGGAAGGTTTTCAATCCTCGTTTTTACGCCGCTTGGGTATATCCTATTTTCATTTGCTGAATAAGTTTTATACCGGGATGAGTATTTACGACAGCACTTCCGGTTTCCGGTTATTCGACCGCAAAGCCATTAAACTAGGCGCAAACTATTACCCGGATGATTACCCGGAGCCGGAATCGTTAGTAGTATTCTCCAAAGCAGGTTTAACCATAAAAGAAGCACCGGTAGTTATGGCGCATCGCACCGGGGGACAATCATCCATCAGGAGTTTTACTTCGTTTTACTATTGTTTAAAAGTAACTTTAGCTATGTTTTTTTCATCAATCCGTAAGCCGCAATAAGTTATGTTAAGAATTCAGATCATTACTATACTAGCCAGCCTGGCATTTTTGTTCCTGGTATTCCGAATGGTTGTTAAGGGCCGTTTGCGCGAAGAATATTCCATTATTTGGTTATTATTTACCGGCATATTGGTTGTGTTCTCGTTTTGGGAAAAAGGCCTATTGCTGGTTACCAATTTGTTTGGTATTTATTTACCGGCTAACCTGGTTTTTACCATATCTATATTCATCGCGTTGGTATACCTGTTGCATTTAAGTGTGGTTGCATCAAAATTGCAAAAACAGAATAAGCTATTAGCCCAGGAAATGGCTTTGATGAAAAACGAAATGGATAAGATAAAGGAAGAAGTAAAAGCTAAATAAAGCGCTATTTAGCTTCCATATGTTTGGCTAAAGCCGTTTTGTGTAGTAGCATATACCGTCCCATAAATGGGACGGCAATTAATAAGCTCTTACTTTTTTATTGAAAATCAGATCAATCCCCCTCAATAATAAGGCGACAATTAATAAGCTCTTAGTTTTTTATTAAAATCAGAATAATCTGCCTCAATAAATGAGACGATGACTAGTTGTTAAATTTATTCTTTTGATTGCCGTTGGTTTTAGCCAACGGATGCTTATTAAATAATAAATGGCGGCTTCAGCCTAACTTAAATATTTTATAGGATTTATCTTACTTATTCAGCATGATAAATATCCCCATCAAAACTATAAAGGCGCCAATGGCCTGCTTAATATTCAGGCTTTCTTTTAAAAAGTAATGGTTTGCAATCAGTATAAAAATGATTGAGGTTAGGGTAATGATAACCGATAGCGTAGTAGCTATATCCGCCAGATAAGGAATCTTAAGCAAGGTGCTGTTGATTAGGATAAACGAGATCCGCGATACTATAGCTAAACTCATTGATAGGATAAACCGCCAGTTAAATACCAGTGAAATAATGTTTTTAAACTGGAACAAGTTGCCTGAGATCAGGCTCCGTTGCCCTAAAAGCACGATGGAAAACGCGGTTGCCAGGCAATAAACAATTACCAGCGCAAAGGTTAAAGCTATCATATTTGATGATGGTTTATCGGGTTTGATTAGTTTGTTCACTTTAGGCTTTTAGTTTGTTATCGGCATAGCCTAATGTGTAAATCCAAGAAAATACGCGGGCAATTTTATTACCCCATATCATTTTGAAAATCTGTAGTTCTTCTTGCCTGCGTTTGCCTTCGGAAAGCTTTAGTGTGGTTTCCGATTCAGCATGTATGCGGTGTTTCATCAGTTTTTTGTTGATGAAACAGAAAGCACCTTTTTGTTCGGCCAATTGATACCACGCATGCCAATCTAAAGCGACTGTATACTCGGGCGAAAATTTAAATCCACCCATAGCCTTCAAATTAAATGATACCGAAGGGCAGCATATCGGGTCACCAAAAATTAATACTGATTTTTTTAACGCGATACTGTTAATTCGTTTATTAAAAGCGAACGGAAACAACAATGCCTTTTTAACAAAGCTATTTAGGTTTGATACCCTGGGTTTGCCATCAACTAAATCTTCATAATCTGTAAAAGCAATTAAAGTGGTTGTATTTACAGCTTTTAAAAGTTCGTCGGTAAAAGCAGGTTCATAAATATCATCCTGATGGGCAATAGTGGCCCATTGGGTTGACGCTTTTGACAGGGCAAAATTCCAGTCGTTAGCAATGCCGCCATTATCGTTCACAAAGTATTCGAAGCCATATTTTTCGGCGATATGCTTCGAAAAATCGGTAGGGGTAGATGTGGTTAGGATGATGGTACTTTTAACCGTTTGGTTAAGCAGGCTTTGGATGCACTGTTCCAGGTATTGGGATTGTTTGTAAACGGGTATTACAAAAGTGTGCATCAATTAATACTTGCTTGTAGTTAATAGGGTAAAAGTAAACACAAAAAGGTAATAATACTATAGGTGATTACTTAACCATGTTTTAAAGTCACTTACCGTATAAAATAGCCAATCGGGATTAAGTGATTTTAGTTCCTCAGCATTCGTAGTTTCGGCCCATGCCGCTGCCGCAATTGGGATACCAATTTCCTTGCAATATTTAATATCGCTGGGTGCATCGCCCACATAAATGCTTTCATTAATATCGGCATTTAGCTTATTCAGCACATTTTTAATGCCAGCAACTTTGTTTGGGCCGTTTGGCGAGCCTGTTTCCAGGATCTCGAAATATTTTTCCAAATCGAATTGATTTAATGATATACGCGTGCTATGTATGCCTTTGCCGGTTACCATGGCTAGTTGAATGCCCTTACTGCTCAAAAAATTGAGCAGATCAGCAATGCCATCAAAAGCAACCGGGCATCTATAATGCAGCTGCTGGTAATGTTGCAGGTATTGCTTAACACCTTCTTCCTCTTGTGCCGGGATAAGTTTGCGGATGGTTCCTTCTTCAGATGGTCCGAAGGTGGCCATAATTTCCTCGTCGCTTATTTCTTTATTTAAGATTGGTTCGATGCTTTTTTTAAACGCTGCTATACATAGAGGCAGGGTATCGGCAATTGTGCCGTCAAGATCGAATATGATTGTTTTAATTTTCATTGTACAAGAAAAGAATAAGCTATCCAGTTTTCGTGATGGGATAAAGAAATCGGTATTGCCTTTGCCTGATTTTGTACAGCAACTGGTATTTGATGTTTGTTTTTATTTATAATGACCCTGTCATCACCGAGCATTATCTGTAAGCTATTAATAGCAAATGCCCGTACTTCAGATGATTGAACAGCCGTGTCGCTGCTAGCTATCTGTTTTATCCCCCAATGGGTTTTGCTGCAATTTTGATTGATGCTAACCACTGTTGAGACCAAACCTTTATACACCAATGATTTTGAGTATAGAATATATCTTTCGAAACAAACGGTTGCTGATATGGCGTCATAATCATCAAAACCGATGTCTCTTAATTCATTTAAATTAAAATCTATGAGTTTAAATGCTTCGGGTAAACGGATTTCATTTACTTCAAACTTAACCGGTGTAAAAAGTACGGCGGGGTTTATCCGCTGCAGGTATTTAAATGCCGATTCCTTTATCGACCATAAGAGCCAAACAAAAACTTCAAAGGGGATTGCTGCAAAACGCGGTTCGGTGTGCAGCGCGGTTTCGGATGGGGCGAGTATTTTGGAGTAGAAGTTGGGCTGAAGTGTGCGGGTAACATCTATACCATTTAGCGATACAATATCGTTACCCGTACTCAGCATTATTGTTGTTTTTGACCAAGCTTTTCGCTTATCACATCAATACATGAACCTACGTTCATCATTTTATCGGCTTCGTCGTAATCAATTTCTATATCGTATTTGGCTTCGGCATCTATAATAATGTCAACCAAATTAGCTGAGTTTATTTTTAAATCTTTTAAAAGGTCAGTGTCTTCATTGATTTGGGCCAGCATCTCTTTGTTAGTAGTATAAGGCGATATCACCTTTTTTAGTTCATTTAAAATCTCTTGTCTGGTCATTATTTAATTAAATTTTGAAAGTATTAAACAGGAATTTACATCCCCAAAGCCAAAATTCGCTTTCGCTACAATATTAACTTCTTTTTTTATCATTTTAACAGGTAAACTATCAACGTTCACCAGTTTGGTTATTTCGGGGTTAGGGTCGTCCAAATTGATGTTGGGATGTACAAACCCATTGGTTATCTGCAATATAGATGCCACAGTTTCAATTGATCCTGCCGCACTTAGGCTATGGCCGATCATTGATTTTAAGGAATTAATATGTGGAAAAGTGTCTTCTTTTCTACCCAGTGCATCGCACCAGTTTTGTATTTCCAGCTTATCGGCGTTAGTTGCGGTTAAATGCCCGCTGATCAGGTCGATCTGATCCGGAGTAATACCTGAACGCTCAAGCGACTCGTTAATACAGCGCTTAACTCCAACAAAATTAGCCGCCGTCATGGTTCCGCCCAAACGTTGCCCGCCTGAGTTGGTTGATCCGCCTAAAACCTCAGCGTATATTCTAGCACCACGGGCCAGCGCGAAATCCAGATCCTCCAAAACCAAAGCCCCTGAACCTGAACCAGGAACAAATCCACCGGCAGTAATACTCATCGGCCTCGATGCTTTTTCCGGCTCATCGTTAAACTTACGTGATAGCACGCGCATGGAGTCAAACGCACCATAAACATAGGTATCTACATGCTCGGCACTGCCTACCAGCATCCGTTTTGCATAGCCGTGTTTAATGTATTCATAGCCCATTAAAATAGCCTGTGTACCGGTTGCACAAGCTGCCGAGTTGGTGATCACTTTATTCCCCAAACCTAAACGGCCTGATATGTAAGAGGTAACGCCACTGTTCATAGCTTGCTCCACCACGCGCGAGCCTAATTTTTTAACTTCTTTATTATCAACGCGGTTGATGACGTTTTTCATGGCCTCGGTATCAGCAATGCTGTTGCCAAATACACAGCCGGTTTCCCAGCGTGGCTCATCGGTTTCGTACCCCATGCCCGAATCTGCCCAGGCATCCAATGCTGCCGCTAACCCGTAACCTATATTGGTACCTTTTAAGCCGTGAAAAGTAACTTCGGATATATAATTGGTAAGGCTTTCCCAATTAAAATCGGGCATGCCGGCCACCTGGCAGCTAAAATTAAGCTCGCGGTAATGCGGCATAAATTTAATGCCCGATATGCCATTTTGTATAGCATGCAAAAAAGCAGGTATCCCAATCCCGTTTGGCGCAACTACGCCCATGCCCGTTACCACAACCCGATTACCCATTTTTACCAGCTATCTTTTTAATAATCCCCGCGAAAGTGCCGCTGGCAACCAACTCTTTATTACTGTCCAGCATCTCTACGTAACATTTTAGTTTACCAAAACGAAAATATTGCTTTTTTGATATCACCGTAACTTTTTGCCCCGGTAAAACCATTTTGTAAAAGGAAACATCGGTAGAGGTTAATAGCGGATAAAGCGAATCATCATCCATAAAGTTAAACTCGGTTTCCTTCAGCACTAAAAAAATACCTAATACCACCAGGCCAATTTGTGCCATAATTTCGGTTACGATAACGCCGGGAGTTACCGGGTTACCCGCAAAATGGTCTTCGTAAAAAAAAGCGTCTTCCTTTAAGGTATATTCTCCATGTACTTCGTTCTCGCTCAATAACAGGATGTTATCAACAAAACGAAACGAAGATTTATAAGGTAAATGACTTAGTATATGGTTGTTCATGTATTATCTCTAAAATTTTAACGGCAATGTTCGCCACCATCTACATGAATGATAGCACCGTTTATCCAAAACGACTCATCTGTACATAGCAGGTAAATAACACCGGCAACGTCTTCCGGTTTTGTTATTCTGCCTAATGGGTTACGTTTTATGCCTGCCTTGATTAATTTTTCACTTCCGGGGATCTTTTTAAGCGATGCGGTTTCGGTTACACCGGCCTGTATCACATTTGTTTTTAATCCGTAAGCGCTAAATTCAACTGCCATGTATTTTGCCAGGCTTTCCAAAGATGCTTTCGCGATGGAAACGGCCGCGTAGCCTTCCCAATACTTATGCGCACCCTCGCTGGTAAGGCCAATTATACGTCCATCGGCATTAAACAGTTCGGCTTTTAGTAAAGATCTTGTCCAATCCAGCAAACTGTTACTCATGGCGTAGGTGGTCATTTGAATATCTTCGATAGATAATTCGTTGTAAGCCTCATCCTCAACACTCGCATTTTCAATGGTTAAGGGCTTTAAATTGCCGCGGGCTATACTGTGCAATAATAGTTTTACGCTATGCTTTGGGGCAATCTCGGCAAACTCCTGCACAAATGCTTCACGCCCTACGGTATCCAACGCGTTGATGTTGCGGGGGAGTATGGTTATGCCGTTTTCTTCAGCAATCTGGACAAAATTTTGCTTTAATATTTTCTCCGACGAGGAGTTTTCGCGGTATAGTACGGCTACATTCATGCCATGTTTGGCTAGTTTTTCTATAGCAGCAAATCCAAATCCGCTCGATCCGCCCAAAATAACTGCCCATAAACCTGTGAATTGTAGTTTTTTATCCATCCAAAATCGCTTTTAAACTATCGCCGTCATAATTAGTCAGTATGTTGATGAGGGGGCAAATCAACAAAAAACGCATCCCGAAAGTAAATTAAATTTAATATACGGCAAACATATATTGCAACAAAACTTATAATAATATGTTATGCTGCCGTAAGTATAATAATATAATGCCGTTTGCTGTCAAATATTGCCGGTGTGTTTATATTTATTATGTTTGATACGATTATGAAACCAACAATAATAACCGTTTTATGTATGCTGATGTTGCCTGCTTTTACGCAGCAAAGTATAGCACAACAGCGGGTAAGATTTGACAAAGGCGAGTTTTACAACGTGATGTCGGCAGGGGATGTGAATGCTATTGATAATGAGCTGATAATGGTACAAAACGCGCCTAAAAATAAAGAAGGTTACGAGGGGGCTTTGCTCATGAGAAAGGCAGGTTTGATAAGCGGGCCAAGAAAGAAGCTCGACCTGTTTAAGGCTGGCCGAATTGAAATGGAAACCGCCATTATAAATGACCCGGATAATGTGGAATATCATTTTTTACGCCTGGCGATTGAAGAACGCGCACCCAAAATTGTAAAATACCATAACGATATTTTAAACGATAAAGCCATAGTTATACACCGGTTTAAAGAATTGCCGCCAGCAGCACAGCATGCCATTTTGGATTACTGCAAAACATCAAAGGTGCTGCATGTTGAAGATTTTGCATAGCGCGAAATGATAGTTTATTATAACTTTGTTTTGAATGGATAAGAAGATATTAGCTATATACTACACCCAGTCGGGACAGATGGGTGATATCATTGATTCATTTACGGCACCACTTGCTGAAGCTGGGAATACGGTAGAAAAGGTGTTGATCAAACCCATTGAAGACTATAATTTCCCGTGGACGGGCAGCCGCTTTTTTTCGGTGATGCCATCGTGCGTTTTGGGTATCCCAACAGCGTTGGAGCCTTTGAATTTTAAGGAAGATCATTACGATATGATCGTGATGGCATATCAGCCCTGGTTTTTATCGCCGAGCATCCCCAGTAATTCTTTATTGCAGGATGAAAGTTTTAAAGCCTTGCTAAAAGATACCCCGGTTGTTACCATTAGCGCGGCGAGAAATATGTGGATTAATGCTTTTGTACGTATCCGCAAAATGCTGAAAGATGCCGGTGCCAACCATGTAGGCAATGTGGCTTTGGTTGATAAGCATCCTAACGCGGTAAGCTTCATCACCATTTTTTATTGGATGATTTCCGGCAAGAAGGATCGTTACTTAAATATCTTCCCAAAACCGGGCGTGGCTGATGAAGACATCGCCAATACTAAAATATACGGCGAAACCGTTGCTAAACATTTAGCCGGTAATACGCTTGATACTTTACAGGATGAGCTGATAGCCCAAAAAGCGGTTGAAATCAATTACCCGCTAATGTTTACCGAAGCAAGGGCAAAACCGATATTCGCGGCCTGGGCTAAAATCATTGCCAAACGAAAAAATCGTTTACCATGGCTTACGGCCTTTAAATATTACCTTTTTATAGCATTATTTTTAGGTGCGCCTGTTTTGCTTATATTAGATGCTGTTTTTTTAAAGCCGTTTTCATCCCGCAGGATAGCAGCCCGAAAATTAACTTTTTTACAAGTAAATAACTGATACATAATATGTCTGATAATAGTGTTTATATCAATCATACCGCGGCTTACTTCCCCAATGAGCCGGTTGCTAACGACGAAATGGAGTCGTTTTTGGGATATATTGATAACAAGCCGTCAAAATCTAAAAAAATTGTACTGCGTAACAACGGGATAACCAACCGTTATTACGCTTTAAATAAAGAGCATAAATCTACCCATACCAATGCCGAAATGACGGCTATGGCTGTGCGGGAATTGTTTGATAATGATCCTGAAAAGTTAAAGCAAATTGAGCTGTTATCATGCGGTACTTCATCGCCAGATCAAATGATGCCGAGCCACGGTGTAATGACACATGGCTGGCTGCCTGAATCAGGTGGCATCGAAGTAGTATCACCATCGGGTGTTTGCTGCGCAGGTATGCATGCGCTTAAATATGCTTACCTGGCTATTAAAGCAGGCGAAGTGAAGTTGGCAGTTGCGACCGGTTCTGAACGATTCTCAGGCTTATTGGTTTCTGATGTTTTTGAGGAAGAAGCGCAGAAGTTAAAGGAAATGGAGTTGAACCCGTTTATCGCCTTTCAAAAAGACTTTTTAAGATGGATGTTATCCGACGGCGCATCGGCATTTTTAATGACTAATAAACCCAATCCTGATGGTTTAAGCTTAAAAGTGGAGTGGATAGAAGGTGTATCATACGCCAACGAAATGAAAACCTGTATGTACATGGGTGCCGATAAGCTGGAAGACGGATCATTAAAAGGCTTTATGGATTACACGCCTGAGGAGGTAATGAATAAGTCAATCTTCAGTGTAAAACAGGATATCAGTTTATTGAGTGATAATATTGTGCCTTTGGGTGGAAAAAAAATCAAAGAGATTTTCGAGAAAAAAGGTCTTACTGCTTCGGATATCGATTGGTTTTTACCGCATATCTCAAGTAACTTTTTCAGGAGCAAGATTTATGATATGGTAGAAGAATATGGCGGCGGCATTCCTTACGAAAAATGGTTTATCAACCTGTATACCGTAGGTAACGTTGGCGCGGCATCAATCTATTTAATGATCAACGAATTGTTCAACAGCGGCAAGCTTAAAAAAGGCGAGAAGCTGTTATTGCTTGTGCCTGAAAGCGCACGGTTTTCGTATATGTATGCGATGCTAACGGTTGTATAAATAAATAAACTAAAAACCGCACGTCATTGCGAGCGAAGCGTGGCAATCCCAAACTATACAGGGCGATATGTCTGGTCAGGGATTTTCTCTGTTAGCCAACTGATCACAATGACGATAGTTTATAATAGTTCCAAAAACAATGAAAAAAGATGAAGTACCACAAGACCTGAGTTCGCTTGGCAAAATAACCAGGGAGGTTTGCTATGCAACCGATAGCGAGGGTAAGTATGTGGCGGCTTTAAGCAGTGGTTGGGATGTTAAAATAACGGCGCTTGATGTTGCCTGGGGCGATATCGAAAAGCGCATCGCGGCAGCAAAAGAAAAGGTACTGAATAACGAGGCTAGTCCGTTGCTGTTTTTTATGGAATACCGGTTGATGGACCTGGCAATTTTGGCAGGCTATACCGGTTTTTGGCAATGGCAGATCAAGAGGCATTTAAAGCCTGAGGTATTCAATAAACTATCAACCAAACAATTAGAAAAATACGCCGAGGCGTTTAATACCAAGGTGGAAGACCTTAAAACTATGGCCGTTCATGAAAACTGAGTTCGAGCACCGTCAGGGCGCGCATTGTGAATCGGGCGTTACCAGTAATTTATTAAGCATTGCATCCAACGGCAAAATTACCGAGCCGCTTGCCTTTGGCATTGGCGCGGGTTTGTTTTTTGCTTATATCCCGTTAATCAAGATCAATAATGGCCCGGCTATCGCGTTTCGTACCTTGCCGGGGTTTATATTTAACCGGGCGGCTAAATCGTTAGGGATACCTGTTGTCAGGAAAAAATTCAGCTCAAAACAAAAAGCGCAAACCTATTTAGATGAACGTTTGGCCGAGGGCATCCCGGTTGGTTGCCAGGTTGGGGTTTACTATCTGCCTTATTTCCCGAGGGAATACCGTTTTCATTTCAATGCCCATAACCTGATCGTTTACGATAAACAAGGCGACAATTATCAGATAAGCGATCCGATTATGGAAACCACGCATACCATGAGCAGTTACGAGTTGGAACGTGTGCGTTTTGCTAAGGGAGCGTTAGCGCCTAAAGGGCATATTTATTACGCTAAAAAAGGCGCGGTAATAACTGATGAAACGATTAAAGAAGCCATTAAAAGCGGTATCAAAAAGAACGTTTATAATATGCTGAACATACCTGGCAGCTTTGCCGGTATTTCGGGCATAAAACAAACCGGCAGAAAGATCAAGAAATGGCGTGATAAGTTAGGGATTGAGAAAGCTAAGCTTTACCTGGCTCAAATGGTTAGGATGCAGGAAGAAATAGGCACAGGCGGCGGTGGTTTCAGGTATATCTATGCGGCATTTTTGCAGGAAGCAGATTCGTATTTACCAGGCAACCATCTGGCCGAAATATCAGTAATGTTTACAAAAGCTGGTGATATGTGGCGCGAAGCTGCCATCCATGCCGCCGGAATTTATAAAGGCCGCATAGGCAGCCAGGAAGATTTTAATAAAATGGGTGACTATCTGTTAGAAATTGCCGGGGTTGAAACACAAGCTTTTGAAACGCTTAAAAATATAAAATGGCAATAGCCGAATTAGCAATTGATGTTGAAAATATGGGTTTCCATTACCCGGGAAACGATGAAGTGTCTTTTGCTGGCCTAAATTTAAAGGTAACAAAAGGCGAACGTTTCGGCCTGTTCGGCCCGAATGGTGCCGGGAAAACTACGCTCATTAGTTTGATGACGGGATTGCTTACTGCCGATAAAGGTTCGGTTAAGCTACTGGGCCACGAGATGGGTAAGCGAAACAACAGTGCTACCAACAGGTTATTTGGTTTTGTACCGCAGGATTTTTCATTTTACCAGGAATTAAGCCCGGTTGAAAATTTAGAATTTTTTGGTGCATGGTCGGGTTTAAATAAACAAGCCATCAAACAACGGACTGATGAGCTGCTGGAGATCTTAGGTTTGAACGAAGTAAGAAATAAGCAGGTTCAAAAATTTTCGGGCGGGATGAAACGCAGGGTTAACCTGGCTATCGGTGTTATTCATAACCCCGAAATTTTGTTTTTAGATGAACCCACGGTAGGGGTAGATGTGCAAACCGGGCACGCCATTATCAATTATCTTTTAGATTTGAATAAAACCGGTACTACGCTGGTGTACACCTCGCACCAATTAAATGAGGCTGAAGATTTATGCCAGCATGTGGCTTTGATTGACGGTGGCAAAATAATCGCCCACGATGATTTGCATAACATGCTGAAAACGTATAACCAGGAGAGCCTTGAACAATTGTTCCTGAATTTAACCGGAAAGGAATACCGCAACTGATGTTTAAGCTTTGGTACACCATAGTAAAGGATTTCAGGATATTGCTGCGCGATAAAGTAGGCCTGTTGCTGATGTTTGTAATGCCGATCATCCTGGTAGTGGTGGTCACCAGTATTCAAAATAGCACCTTTCAGTTAGTAAATAAAAATAAGTTATCGGTCTTGATTTGCAATACCGATACCGGGCAAGCCAGTTTGCAGCTAATTAAATCAATAGATAAAATTGGCATGTTCAAGGTAGCCTTAGCACCAAAAAGCAAAACAGCTATGCAAATGGCTGATGCCATGAACAATAGCGATGCATTATTGGGAGTGGTTATCCCATCAAATTTCTCGCTAAAAGTTGAAGCAAAATCAAAAAATATTGCAGGCAAAGCATTAACCAGTTTTGGTTTGGCTGGCGATACCGCCAAGAAAGTAGGTGATGTTGACCCGTTGACGCTTTATTATAATCCCATATTGCAGGAGTCGTTAAGGTTATCGGTACAGGGTGGCATCAGGAGTGCATTACAGCTTGTTGAAAGCCGCGAAACGTTACGAAGCTTGTACTATTCCATTAACGAAAAACAATTGCCTGAAGCGCTCGAAAACGAGATGCTGAATAACAAGACCGCCATTAACGAGGTCCCGGTTTCAAGAGATGGCACGCGCGCTACGCCAAACGCAACCCAGCATAACGTGCCGGCATGGACTATATTTTCTATGTTCTTTATTATCATGTCGTTAGGCGGGAGTGTGGTGCGTGAAAAAGTGAGTGGCAGCTTTATCAGGCTTAAAACATTACCTACCAATTATTTTGTAGGGGTACTATCCAAGCAAATCACTTACCTGGCAGTAACTATGCTACAGGCCGCGGTTATATTTTCCATGGGGATATGGCTGTTCCCAATTATTGGACTGCCTGCATTAAACCTGCCATCAGATATGCTGGCATTAATTATTGTGACTTTAATATGCGGCTGGTGCGCGGTTAGTTATTCTATTTGTGTAGGTACTTTTGCCGCTACGCAAGAGCAGGCGAATGGTTTCGGCGCGGTATCTATTGTAATCTTGGCTGCCATAGGCGGATTAATGGTGCCTAGCTTTGCCATGCAGGGCTTTGCTAAAACGGCTGCAAATTTCTCGCCGATGCATTGGTGCCTGCAAGCTTACTATTCATTGTTTTTAGAAGGTGGGCAGCTTAAAGATGTGGTAAACAATATCATCCCTTTGTTTATTATAACAGTAGTGATCCAATTGATAACTTTTTGGGGACTTAAAAGAAAAAATTTGATATAATTGCGCCAAATGGAAACGACAGCACTAAAAGAACAGCTAAAAGTACAGATCATCAAATTTTTAAATCTGACTGATTTAACACCTGCCGATATCAGTGATAATGAGCCATTATTCGGCGAGGGTTTAGGATTAGATTCTATTGATTCGCTGGAGCTGATCGTGCTGTTAAAAAAGGAATACGGCATCGATATCAAAGATCCACGCGAAGGCCGTAAGGTGCTGGTTGATGTAGAAACGATGGCCGGGTATATAAAGGAGCACGGAAAGAAGTAAAATTAACTTATAAGCTTAACCCACTCTTTCAAGTCAGCATCAGATATATCGCTTTGTTCTGATTTATCATAAATTGCGAAGAGATACACAGTGGTTTGTGAGATTTGAATATGCGTTATCACTCTTGCACCTCCAGACTTTCCTTTGCCTTTTGAGGATATTGCAATTCTTATCTTATAGCAATTATTACCAATTGAAATGCCTGATCTTGGATTTTCCTGAAGGAGTTTTATTAATTGAGCAAATTCTTTTTTTAGAGAAGGGAATTTCTTAACAAGGCGCTTAAGCTGCTTTTCAAACAAAGCCGTTATCTCTATATTATAACTCATCCAAAAGCTGACTTGCGGTTTTTAACTTCAGTTTTCCTGATTTTGCCAGGGATACTTCGTCGGCTGATTGTTTAAGCTCTTGTAAAAATTGGGCTTTCGTTTTACTGATCTGTTCTGCTTTTACAAATGAAAAACTGTGAAGAAGTTCTAATAAAAATTCTGCTTTGCTGTCCTTAACATCCAGTAATACTTTCATTTTCTATTCTGCTTTATACAAATTTAATATAAATGTAGAATTATATAGAAATAAATTCGCCTTGGAATTTAAAGGAAATAACTTCGTTATTAGTTAATTTACCTGTTACGCTGATTTCTTCATTTTCAACCAGCTTATAAGATAACTCCAAAGCCAATTCATTATCACCCGGCACAACCATGCTGATGAATTTTAGTTGAGTTGCTTTTTTTAATCTTAACGATTTTTCCAAAGCCTCTTCCAAAACCTCTTTTACAAATTGCAACAAACAAGCCCCAGGTAAAACCGGTTGACCGGGAAAATGCCCTTCGAAAATTTCATGCTCAAAATTCACGTCAAAAAGTGCTTTAATTGTGCCATTTTCATGCATAATTTGGGCGATTTTGAATAGATTTTGGTCGTTTTTAGGCATACTACAAGGCTGAAACAAGCATTAATGAGTGATATTTAGCCTGATAATGGTTATAAATCAACACTTTTTTAGGCGAAAAAGATGAAAAAACATTCTGTTTTACCACTTCCGGAATGATGCCTTTTTTAATGATATTACCCGCCAGCCATAATGCGAATGACGATGAGGTAGGGTACTCGCCACAAAGGTGTTTATAATTGGCGATTGGCTTATTATTAAATATTGAGTTACCTAATGTTAAATAGATCTCGTCGTTTTTAGTATCGCCATTTCTACCGGTAATAATCAGATCGATATCATCAATATTTAATCCATTCGATTTGAGAAAATCTATAATGCTATCCTCTATCGAAGCCGGTTTGTAAAGCGTTTTAAGTGCCGTAAGCTCTGCAAGGTTACTTGGCGAGTACTTGTCGCTCACCAAAAAGAAAACAGCGCCTTCGCCGCCAATGGTACCTTTGGATTGACCTTCATAAAGTGACAGGTTTGATATCGGCTGGCGTTTATATAATCCTAAACGGGTTAGCACCTTAAAGCTGGCATCAACCATTTCTTCAGTACCACCTACTAAAATGTTGCCGGCATCTCCTTCATTTAGCATCATCATCGCATCAAACATGGCGCTTTCAAACGATATGCCTTTGTGTACAAACGTGTTATTGTAATTATGGCACTTCAGCATCAGCGCAATCTGCGCAGCTACGGTGTTGTGGGTTGATTGGATAAACGCGGTTGGCGGCAACATTTCTTCATCCTGCTCAACTATGCGGGTAATGAAGGTCACCGTGTCTTCCATGCAACCAAAGGCGGTGCCTGTGATAATGGCATCGGGTTCTTGAACACCAGCTTGATCCAAACAGCTTTTTGCTGCTGCTATGCCCATTTTGATCACATGGCTCATGCGGCGCATTTGTTTGGGATCGATAAACTGCTTGTAATCGGGGTCAACGGCTTTTAAACGGGTGCCGGTTGACTCAATAATATCAGTCAGGAAATTATCACCCTCAAAAGTGTTTTGCGGCGATACGCAGGCGGCAGATCGGATATATACTTTCATACTAAATCCTCGAAAATATAAGTGATGTGCAATTGCCGCCAAAGCCAAACGAGTTCGACATCACGTGTTTAATATCCTGATCTTTCATGAGTTCCTTTACAGGTTCAAATGGTAATTCTTCCATTTTAGTTTCAAAGCGCAGGTTAGGGTAGATAAGTTTGTTCGCTATCGCCAAAACAGAATACACAGCTTCAATACCACCGCTGGCACCCAATGTATGGCCGGTGTAGGATTTAGTCGAACTCATCGGCGGGAAATCCTTTTCGAATAAACGTTTGATGGCTGTTCCTTCGGCACTATCGTTATTCGGTGTGCCTGTACCATGCAGGTTGATGTAGCTGATATCCGTAGTTTGCAAACCGCTCTTTTTCAAAGCGCCCTGCATCGCCAAATAAGATCCGGTACCATCCGGTGACGACGCTGTTTGGTGATAAGCATCGTTGCTGTTATTATAGCCACTCAGTTTACAATAAGGCTGTTTTTTTAATGTTTGAGCCACTTTTTCTGATACCAAAACCACGTAGCCCGAACCTTCGCCCAAATTTAAACCCTCGCGATTTTCGTCAAATGGTTTGCAAAATTCTTTATCTAATATCATCAGGGTATTAAAGCCGTTTAGGGTGAATTTAGTTAGCGAATCTGTCCCGCCTGCAATAACGATATCCAGTACATCATTTTTAATCAGGCGCGCGCCATAAAATATGGCGTTAGCTGATGATGAACAGGCCGTACTAACCGTACTCATAAAATCGCTTACACCAATCTGGTCTGCAACTAATTCCGTCATGCTTCCGCACTCGTGATCGAATATATTCCTGAGCTTGCCTTTGTTATTATCCTTAAAAAAGTCAAGATAAAAATCCTCGCTTTTATCCATACCGCCAACCGAATTTGCCGATACAAAACCTGAGCGCCATTGCTTAAAATCAGGAATGTCCGCATCTGCCAAAGCTTCTTTCGCAGCAACGCCACTCAACAATGCGGTGCGACTAATATTTGCCGGTAAACCTGATCTGTCAGCCAATTCCTCATTACTCAATTTTACTTCAGCAACAGGCAATACGCCTTTGTAGATGGTTTCCATCTGCGTAATGTCAGCCATTCCCGCATGTTCATTTTTTAGCGAAGCAAGGTTCTCCGCCACATTGTTTCCAATTGCCGAGATCACACCCACACCTGCTATATAAACCGATGAACTCATATAAAACTCTTACTTCTTATTAAAAATCTCACTCATTTGCTCCGCTGAAAACTCAATCGAAGCATCTGTTTTCTTCTTCTCTATCAAAAATAAAACCGCCTTGTAATCCTGCTCAAAAACATCAACCCAGCCGCAAATGCAAGCCTGTTGAATATTATTATCCAGCAAATAACTAACCTGTTTTGCTATAAATTCCGCATCATAATCAGGTTGGATATATAATGCCTGCTCGCCTTTAAAATGGTTACGGATACAAATCTCACCAATCACAATATTTGGCAAGGTATACACAAATAACGATGGACTTGCGCCATCTTTGATGCTGTCCCAATATTTTAAATCATCATCCAAACTGCTGTTGGCGTTGGCCAATATTACAGCAGTATCTTCAGGCTGATAAGCGGCCTTATCAAAGCTGTCTTTTAGCAAAACTTCAGCCGCCAGCCAACCTAATTTGCTTAAATTATCCATCTTATAAAATTTAGGATAATTCAATTGCAGATGCTGGTAGGCAGCTAACAAAAACGCCGCTATATCACCATCCTGCGCAAATACTTGTTGCCCATTTTTGCTGATAATGCCTTTAGCGATAGTGCAATAGCTTGTTATATAATTCTTTGTTAGCAAGTTGATTTTATTAAACTTCTCCGCCCATTCAAGCGTCCACGCTTGAATGTAAATCTAATAAGCGTGGACACTTAAACAGCAATATATTTTTATTTCCCAAAAACCACCGCAGCATTACAACCGCCAAAACCCGATGCTGTTTTTAAAAAGTTAGTGGCTTTCATTCGGGTTAATTCCGCACAAACAGTAACCTTATCCGCGTTTGCTGCTTCGCTAAAACCAAGTGTGCCTATAACCTGCGATTCTCTTAAAGATTGTATAGATACAATGCTCTCAATCAATCCCGCAGCGCCTAAAGTATGCCCGTAATAACCCTTCAAACTATTTAACGGAACGTTTTGTAACCCTGATATGGAGATGGCATTCGCCTCCATCTCGTCATTATAAACCGTTGCGGTGCCATGTGCTGAGATGAAATTGATTTCATCTGCCGATAAATCAGCATCTTGCAAAGCATTTTTTATCGCGCCTGCCAACTCTTGCCCGGTACGTGACGGACCCGAAATATGGTTGGCATCATTACTGATCGAACCGCCTTTCAGCTTAATATTTTGCGCGTATTTTTCGTTGGAGGATAGGATCAGCGTTCCCGCGCCTTCGCCTAAATTTAAACCATCATGTGTTTTGTCGAACGGTTTACATAGGGTAGGACTTAATGCCTGAAAGGATTGAAAGCCCGACAGAATAAACTTCGAGATCACATCCGCACCCGAGACAACCGCATGCTCATATTCGCCTGTGCCTAACAATCGCTTAGCCGTAACCATCCCTAAAACTCCGGATATGCAGGCATTGGAAACAACTATAGGTTTATTTTGAAAGCCAAAATGTTCAGCTACTAATGCTGCTGAAGTTGAAAGCGAGATCCTGTTTTTCAACTCATCGCTCATTGGTTCATCCTCCAGCAAACTAATATTTCCTTTGGTTGAGGAGATGATGAGCATCGTTTTTTTATCGCGAACATCAACGCCGCTACCATTTAAGGCATCGGCAATGGAGGCGATAAGCAATTGCTCAAACTTGGTGTAATTATGCTCGTCGGCTTTTACCAATTGTTCGTTTTGATCAAATAACGAAGCGAAAAAGGGTAGAGGTGATATAGCAGCATCGTTATGCTGTTTTACACCTGATATGCCTTCCTTTAACTTAGCAAAGTTCTCTGCAGTTGTTTTGCCCAGGGGCGATAGGATATTATCGGCAACTACATAAACCTCTGTTTTATTCAATTCACTCATGCTTGTTCGTTATGCTGACTAAAAACCTTCATTTCACATTGGGCAAGCAGCTGGTTGTCACACCAAACTTTGCCCGAAATTACGGTTACGTCAAAAACCTGGGTTTCAATTTTTATTGCTGTGGTTAATTCATCACCAACTTTCGGCAGGCTAAAAACCTCGAAATCTTTAACCGCACCTATATAACCAACCAAAACGGGTTTGTTTTCAGTTTTTGCAACATATCCGGCACGAAGGGCGGCGGTTTGGGCGACGTTCTCCATTAAACCAGCTTCCTGAAAGAGATTGTTTTTTACAAAAACATTATCAGCCTCAATAACAAAACTGCTTTTGGTTGAAATTTCATCAACAGAAAGTAGTTTGCCAACCATTACAAAAGGCAGCTTTTGTGGTATCAGGGGGATGATATCTTCAATCGGGAAAGTCATATTATGAGTATAAACCCCCGTTAATGGATAGCACCTGCGCGGTAATATAAGCTGCCTCCGGCGAAGCCAAAAAGGCGGCGGCATGTGCCACTTCTTCTGGTAATCCAAAACGCCTTACAGGGATAATAGCTTTTAATTCTTTTTCATCCAAACCATCGGTCATATCGGTTTTTATAAAGCCAGGCGCTAAGGCATTTACGGTAATACCTTGCCTGCCAACTTCTTGCGCCAATGCTTTGGTCGCACCAATTACGCCTGCTTTCGCAGCTGAATAATTGGTTTGTCCTGCCAAGCCCTTCAACCCTGATAACGATACCACGTTGATAATACGACCGTATTTGCGGGTAAGCATGCCGTTTAAAACCAAACGGGTTACATGAAAAAAGCTGTCGAGGTTGGTGCTCATCACGCTATCCCATTGCTCTTCAGCCATCCAGGCCATCAGGCTGTCTTCACGGATACCAGCATTGTTTACCAGTACCTCTATATATTTTTCTTCTTCATTCGCTTGCAGCCAATCGCCTAATTTTTGTTTGATCTGGTCTTTATCGGCCACATCAAATTGTAGCAATTCACCGTTGCCGCCTGCATCTTTTATAGTCGAAAGCGTTTTCTCAGCCTCTTCGGTATTGCTTTTATAATTGACCAGTACATAATAGCCCAAAGCAGCCATTTTTAAGCAGATTGCCCTGCCTATGCCCCTTGAGCCGCCGGTGATTAGCGCGCACTTCATTTGGCAAAAGCGTTTATGTGGTCGGTACTTTCTAAAAATTCTTTGATCTTTTTAGCATCCTTATATTTAGGCGCATCCTCAATAAATTTAGGGAATATTGCTCTCACGGTATCGTATAACGACTTAGATAATGACGATAGCCTGTCCTGGCATTCCAAATAATCAATCGCCTGCAAAATGGTCATCAGTTGAATCGCTAATACCTCGAACGAGTTATCAACCACCCGTTTGGTCATCAG
>Ga0302312_10000659_pt1 | contig 23816 bp, 16 predicted proteins | sample III_Palsa_N2_1_FD_200529 | JGI IMG/M metagenome (GOLD analysis project Ga0302312, IMG submission 200529) | Peat permafrost microbial communities from Stordalen Mire near Abisko, Sweden - III_Palsa_N2_1 | ecosystem: Environmental > Terrestrial > Soil > Palsa > Peat permafrost | place: Sweden... | reverse complement strand
CCTCCCGTAGGAGTCTGGTCCGTGTCTCAGTACCAGTGTGGGGGGTCATCCTCTCAGATCCCCTAAACATCGTAGCCTTGGTAAGCCATTACCTTACCAACTAGCTAATGTTCCGCATGCCCATCTTCACCCTATAAATATTTGATTATAAAATAATGCTACCCAATAATATTATGCGGTCTTAATCTCTCTTTCGAGAGGCTATCCCCCTGGTGAAGGTAGGTTACATACGTGTTACGCACCCGTGCGCCACTCTCATGGAAAGCAAGCTCTCCAATCCCGTCCGACTTGCATGTATTAGGCCTGCCGCTAGCGTTCATCCTGAGCCAGGATCAAACTCTCCATTGTAAAATGTTTTGTTTGTTCACTGACCCTATTATTAATTAATAGAATCTGTGTATATTATATTTCTTTATACAAGATCTCTCTTTCTCTCTTCTTTTCGTATATCAAACTAGTCCTTCTTCCCCTTGCGGTTCTGATTTCCTAGCCTGCTACGCTACATGATTTTCTATTTCTTAAAAGAACTTTGTCGGTGAATCCATCCCGGACACCTATATGTTTTGCCTCATTGCAAGGCTAACTTTTTCAATTTTTGTAGTTGAAAATCGCTTTCAACTTTTTGCCTCCCGGCCTTTCTTTTTTCCCCGTTCGATTTGGGATTGCAAAGGTAGAAACCTTTTTGTTATTTGCAAACTTTATTTTTAAATTTTTAAAGTTCCTTTTTCCCCAATCCCTATCCCTACTTTTCTCCTTCAATTGCGGGCTGCAAAGATGCGACTTTTTTAGTTACCTGTCAAGTAAAAAACTACTTATTTTCAGATTATTTTATTTGTCGCTAAATGTTCAAAAAACAACCGCTTTTCTCTAGCGGGGCACAAATGTAACAAGAATATCCAGCCCCACAAAAACATTTTTGCAAATAATGTATATCCATTTATAACTGCCTGTTAATTAAGCATTATTAGTCTGAAGTTTTTTCGACACTATATAGTAAACAGGGCTGTTATTGAATTCGTATCTTTGATATACGATATGGACAAGCTTAATTTCCCTCCTAATTTCTTAGAATCATTATCCGGCGAGCCGGGTTTTGACGCAGAAAACTTCATAAATACTCACGGATTTTCTGAAACACCTACCTCTATAAGGATAAATCCTTTTAAAAAATCAGCAATAAAGGGTAATAGCCAAGTGCCCTGGTGCCCCGAAGGCTATTATTTAGATACCCGCCCGTCGTTTACATTCGATCCTTTATTCCATGCAGGATGTTATTATGTACAGGAAGCATCATCCATGTTCATCGGTCATATATTAAAAAGCATTAAGCCCGATGGCGAACCTGTGAAGATATTAGATCTGTGCGCCGCGCCCGGAGGCAAAAGCACATTGATCAATTCGGCCATGCTGCCTGAGGATTTATTAGTAGCTAATGAGATCATCAAAACACGTGTACCGGTACTTGCTGACAATTTAAGCAGATGGGGAACTGCCAATGTCATCGTAACTAATAACGATCCAAAAGATTTTACCCGCCTGAAAGGCTTTTTTGATATTATATTGGTTGATGCGCCTTGCTCCGGTTCGGGTATGTTTCGTAAAGACCCTGCGGCGATGAACGAGTGGAGCGAAAACAACGTAAACCTATGCCAGCAAAGGCAGGAAAGAATTTTGGCCGACATCTATCCATGCTTAAAAGAAGGCGGACACCTTATATATAGTACATGCTCCTACTCGCACCAGGAAAACGAGGATATTTTGGATTGGCTTTGCGAAAGTTTTGAATTGGAGAGTTTGCCTATACCTATATATAAGGAGTGGGGCATTGTTGAAACTCAATCCGAAAAGAAGAAAGCATGGGGTTATCGTTTCTATCCCGGCAAGGTAAAGGGCGAAGGATTGTTCGCCGCCTGTTTAAGGAAAACCGGAAACCAGGAAGCGATGGGTGGTTTTAAAAATAAGGAACAGCAAAAGGTGGTAGCCAAAGAACTGGACCAGATAAAGCAATATATTAACGAGCCTGCAGAATTTTACTATTTTAAAGTAAACGACGACTGGATGGCCATCAACCGTAATCATATCGAAAGTTTGAATATTCTGAGCCGGAACCTGTATGTAAAGAAGTCGGGGGTGAGGATAGGCAAACTTGCAGGCAAGGATCTGGTACCCGACCATGAGCTGGCCCTAAGCATTATTGTTAATAAGGATGCCGTTTTACAAACCGAACTGAATAAAGACCAGGCCATACAATATTTAAGGCGGGATAACCTTAACTTAACTATAGCTGAAACGGGATGGAGTTTAATGAACTACGAAAGCCATGCCTTAGGTTGGGCCAAATTGTTACCTAACCGGATCAATAATTACTATCCAAAGGAGATCAGGATATTCTCACAAGCTCCGCAATAAATAGTATAACAGATGCCGAAACTGTCATTTTTAAATTGTTAGCTTAATAGCAAGGGCATTATACAACAACTAGTGGTTAAATTGCGTACAATAAACTGTTAGCATTTAACTGTGGACTAAGATTTGTGTACAATGGCCGTTACTGATAGTATTAATAATATAAAAAAAGATATATTTAATCTGGAGCATTTCTTCAACCTATCCCCAGACCTGCTATGTGTTGCCGGTTTTGATGGGTATTTCAAAAAGATAAACCCTGCCGTCTCCAAAACACTTGGCTATACCAATGAAGAGTTATTTGCAAGGCCAATAGATTCATTTGTTCATGCCGAGGATCGTGCGCTAACGTCGCAAAAACGTGAGAATATTAAGAAAGACAATCCACTATTACATTTCGAAAACCGGTATATAACTAAAGACGACGAAATTGTTTGGCTTTCATGGACTTCGATGCCGATCAAAGAAGAAGGACTGGTTTTTGCCATTGCCAAAGTTGTCACCCATAAAAAGAAACTGGAGGAGGACAGGAATTTGTTATTAAATAACTTAACCTCCATTAATAACGAGTTGAAACAACTAACCTACACAACATCTCATAATTTAAGGTTGCCGGTTAGTAACCTGCTATCTATTTTTAATTTCCTGGATATATCTAAAATTCAGGACAAGGAAACGCTCGAGTTTTTTGAAATGCTTAAGATCTCTGCTGAAAGTTTAAAGGATACCTTAAACGATTATGTTGATACTTTAAGCCAGAAAAACATTTTAGAAGTACATACTGAGGAATTGAATATAAATGAATGCCTTAATAGTGTACTCTTATCATTAGGATCATTGATACAAGGTGCAAAAGCAAAGATAGCTGTCGATTTTTCTGTGTTTGAAACAATAAACTTTAACAAGGCTTACCTTGAAAGCATATTCCTTAACCTGATTACCAACTCTATTAAATACACCAGGCCTGATACAGCCCCTGCTATTACTATTTATACCAGAGAAAGAGATAATATTAAGCAATTGGTTTTATCTGATAAAGGATTAGGATTTGATATGGATGCTGTGAAAGACAAGATATTCGGCTTCAATCAAAAGTTCCACAATCATAGCGATAGCAAAGGCATCGGTTTATACCTTGTTTATAATCATGTTACCAGTTTAGGTGGTAAAATAGCGATTGAAAGCAGAGTGAATGAGGGGGCAACCTTTGTCATATCGTTCCCAAAAAGCTTTTGATTATAGTTTATCACAATTAATAAATATGAGGAAAATCCTATTACTTATACTAGTATGTATTCTGCCATTCATATCGCAAGCACAAGTAAAGGCTATTGCGGGTACTGATATTGTAAGCTTGAAAACTTTTACTACCGTTTTGGGTGATGCTGTTAGAATGGAAAAGCTTGATGATTATTTTAAACCATTGGGCTATAAGTTTACCGGTATGGAAAATATCTCCAGGCATGGAATGCAGGGGCATCAACTAACTTATAAGGGCGATCATTCGCATTTTAGGATAGATCTGGTAAACCGGTTAAAGCTTAATGTTTTATACGAAACACCATCTGCCGATGAATACAATACTATATTAACTGATTTGCAAACCAGCAATGGCTACAAAATTGTGGATGATGCCGATAGCGGTTTAACCACCTCCACAACCTTTGCCAATAGCGAATATCTATTTGTTTTTATGACCAGGAAAACGCAAAACGGAATGCAATATTCCATCAATGCATCAAGCAAGGTGAGTAACCTTGTGGTTAATGATGGCAATAATCAATAAGGCTCATTAATATTGCCCTATTGATAATAGCACCAGCGTACAGGCATCTTCTGTTTCAATACCTTTTTCATTTGCCATTTTGCGCAGCTCGGTATTCTCGGTACCCGGGTTAAATATAATACGCTTCGGATGTGTATTTAATATATAATCATACAAAGGCAGCTGATTCTGCGGGCCTACATATAAGGTTATCGTGTCAATATCATCGTGTATAATTTCCGGTTTTTCAATTTGTACACCTGCAACTTCGCCGGTTTTTATGCCTACGTTCACTATACTATGCCCGTGATTTACCAATCGGTTTGCGGCCAGGTACGCGTAACGGCTCGAATCCGGGGTAGCGCCTAAAATCAATGTCTTTTTATCAGCCATTTATAATTCTGTTTAATAACGCGATTTGCCCTGCATGATAAATATGATGCTGGATTAATCCATTGATCAATGCTTCATAAGTAACTACCGGCCTGTCGCCACGTTGATCATCTATTGGCTCCTCCCACTGTTCATCAGGAAAAGTTTGGATGATGCGTATCAAATTTACATTAACCAACTTTAAGTCATCAACATAATTCTGCCATTTTTGCTCATCGGGGTTACCCGTCTCCGGCCAATCACCACTGGTGGGTACGCCTGCGGTCATCCCATTCATGCGGTCCATAACTTCTTCTGTCCAGGCAACCATGTGCAGTACAATTTCGGCAATGTTATGCACAGAGCCGGGTGGCTTTTCGTAAGCAGCTTCGAAACTTATTTTGGCGATTGTATCATATATGCCTGTGCCATACCATGGGCGGCCTGATAGTACTTTTTCTAATTCTTGCTGTAGTTTTTCGGACGTTGTCATTTTATAAAAATCTATTACCTATCTACCCCCTCCGTCTCCTTCGTCGACACCTCCCCCTGATATCAGGGGGAGGCCGGGTGGGGGTTAAACTAATACTTTTAAAGCCGCCGTTGCACAATTTATACCATCAATAGCAGCAGAAATTATGCCACCGGCATAACCTGCACCCTCGCCACATGGGAATAAGCCGGTTATCTGCGGATGCTGTAATGTTTCTTTATCCCGCGGAACCTTTACGGGTGATGAAGTACGCGATTCTACACCAACTAATATAGCCTCATTGGTATAATAGCCTTTCATCTTTTGCCCAAATACCGGCAATGCTTTTCGCAAGCGTTCATTTATCCAACCGGGCAATACTTCTTTTAACTGGGTGCTTTTTGTACCGGGCAGATAAGAGTTTTTGGGCAAGTCAATAGATTGCCGACCATTCACAAAGTCGACCATGCGCTGTGCCGGTGCCACCAAACTACCGCCGCCTGCTATAAAGGCTATACGCTCAATTTCCTGCTGAAACTTGAGCATTTTAAATGGATCGTTTTCATCCCCCGCAACATCCTCTAAATTAATTTGGACCACCGTACCCGAGTTGGCATAAGGATTATTTCGTTTGGATGGACTCCAGCCATTCACTACAATTTCGTTAGCTTCAGTGGCGCAGGGCGCGATGATACCGCCGGGGCACATGCAAAAGGAGAATACGCCACGGCCATCTACCTGTTCAACCAAACTATAATAGGATGGGGGCAAGTCATCGCCCCGAACTTCGCAATGATATTGGGCACGGTCAATAATTTCCTGAGGATGTTCAATCCGCACACCTAAAGCAAATGGTTTAGCCTCGATCAATACATTCTGACGATGTAGCATTTCAAAAACATCGCGCGCGGAGTGGCCTGTTGCCAGTATTACCGCGTCGGAGTTTATTTTTTCGCCTGATGCCAATTCAACGCCTTTAATTTTATCAAAGGATATTATCAATGAGGTAACTTTCGCATCAAAGCGAATTTCTCCGCCTGCATTCAGTATTGTTTCACGGATAGCGGTGATGATCTGTGGCAATTTATTGGTACCGATGTGCGGGCGGGCATCAACCAAAATATCGGTAGTTGCGCCATGGGTTACAAATATCTTCAGTACCTGGTTTACATCGCCACGTTTGGTTGAACGGGTATAGAGCTTACCATCAGAATATGTACCTGCGCCGCCTTCGCCAAAGCAATAATTACTCTCCGGATTGACCAGGCCTTGTTTATTGATGTTTGCCAAATCGCGGCGGCGGTCTTTAACTTCTTTACCGCGCTCTATGATAATAGGTTTTAAGCCCAGCTCGATACACTGCAAAGCAGCAAACAAACCAGCCGGACCAGCGCCTACTATAATAACAGGCTTGGCTTCTTTTACTTCAGGATAATTTACAGTGTAAGTTTCAGGTTTAAATGGTTCATCAATATAAACCTTTAGCTGCATGCGGTAAACCACCTTACGGCCACGTGCATCAATTGATCGCTTTAATATTTGAACGCCGGTAATTTTATTGGAAGATATTTTTAATGCTGATGCTACAAGGCCCTTTAAAACTGCCTCATCTTCATGTTGCCCAGGAGGGCATACTATTTCAATTTCTTTTATCATGTTGCTGCCGGGTTTTTATCCCGGATAAGGCAAAGATAAAAGTTTTAGATGTTATTAGCGGCAACCGTCCGCAAGCAAACGTTAAACGTCCGTTATCGAACAGTTACAGAATCCAATTTATACATAATTCACTATAAATCAACAATATAAATTAAGGGTATCAATTTTGGCATAGGCTCATCAAATAACAAAAAGATGAGCACAGATAATTATTTAAGGTTTATATGGGAAGGTTGCCTACGTAACGAGCCTAAATACCAGGAATTACTATATAAAACGTTATCACCAAAAATGATGGCCATTTGCATTCGTTACGCAAAAGATAAAGACGAGGCGCAGGATATTTTACAGGAAGGGTTTGTAAAACTATTTAACAACCTGCACAATTATCGTGGCGAGGGTAGCCTGGAAGGTTGGATTCGCCGCATTATGGTACATTGCGCCATATCACGCTATCGTAAAGCGCGTACTATGGTTTTGGTTGATGATTTTGGCGAAGACAGCAAGATGATGGCAGGCACTACACGTAACGATAACACTCTTGAGGCTGCTGATTTATTACAAATGATAGATCAATTACCTGATACTTATCGTTCGGTATTTAACATGTATGCTATTGAAGGTTTTTCGCACCAGGAAATAGGGACTAAACTTGGCATGTCTGAATTGCTATCAAGAACTACTTTATGCCGTGCAAGAGGCATTTTGAAAACCAGACTGAACAAACTGAATAAATTGGAGGACAGGGAATTACATGCAGTAGCCTGAATTTAATTAGGAAATCGCATTCCATACAGCTCTATTTTGTCATATTAATGTCATCTGGAAATTAGAAAAATCAAATTTTATTAAACTAAAGGTTAATATAAATCAGTGTAGATTATACACTATGACTGCATTTCATGAAAATTCAGCAGAAACGACTGTTTGTATAGCAAATACATTGTTTCATATAACGAAACTAAAAGTTCGTCATTAAAAAAAGTGCGAAACTTTCAATTAAACATTAATTAATTCTTTTACGTTATTAGGGTAATTTTAACCGGCTTTGGGCCCCTAATTAATTTATTAAATGAAAAAGAAAGTTATTCTATTAAGCTTATTTGTACTGTTCTCACTACCAATTTTTGCTCAAAACATTTTTACTGCTGCCAAAACAAACGACATCCCCGGCATCAAATTCCTATTAAACAGTGGCGTTAATGTAAATTCTCGTGACGCCCAAGGTGAAACACCTTTAATTGTTGCTGTACAAAGCGGACAATTACGCGCTGCCAAACTTTTACTTGAAGAAGATGCTGATATCAACCTCCAGGATAAAGCAGGTGATACCGCTTTAATTGACGCGGTAAATTCAGGCAATGCCGCTCTTGTAAAAACACTTATTGATCGTGGAGCCAATGTAAAAATCGCCGATAAGAATCATAAAATCGCCGCCGATTATGCAAAGGCATCTAACAATACCGACATATTAAATTTATTGAATACCAATATTTAATATCAAATATTTACAAAAAAGAAAAGCCGGTATTTAATAAATACCGGCTTTTCTTTTCTTAATAACCTTACAATTACACCCTCACCTTGTGCGCTACAAAAATTTGCGCATTGGAGTTAATATCGCAATGCTCATCAAAAACATTTATCCTCATGTTATGGGTTGAGTAATTACTTAAGCAAATACCATCCGTATTAACCAAAACGTTAATCAATGCTCCACGGAAAGTAATGTTAAACGAATATGATTTCCACTGATTTGGCAAAAATGGTCTGAAACTTAGTTTATCATTTTTTACCTGCATCCCGGCAAAACCTTCAACTACACTCATCCATGTGCCCGCCATTGAGGTGATATGTAAACCATCTTCCGTATCATTATTATAATCGTCCAGGTCGAGCCTTGATGTACGCAGGTAAAAATTATAAGCGTCATCTTCCCTGCCCAAACGTGCCGCAAGTATAGCGTGTACACAAGGCGATAAAGAACTTTCATGCACCGTTAATGGCTCATAAAATTCATAATTGCTTCGTAAAGTTTCCTTATCAAATTTATCGCTGAAGAAATAAAGGCCCTGTAATACGTCGGCTTGTTTAATATAGCATGACCGCAGTATCCTATCCCAGCTCCAATTTTGATTTAATGGACGTTCGGCTGGACTAAGATCATTTACCGGGATTATTTCTTTGTCGAGGAAACCATCCTGTTGCAAAAAGATGTTTTTTGTTTCATCCTTAGGGAAGTACATATTTTTGCAGATATGATTCCAGAATGAAGTTTCATCCGCTTCATTAAAGTTTAGTTTTTTTATTAATTGCTGATATTTTTCAGGCGTATTTGTTTTTACATAGTTTACAGTTTCGCTCGCGTATTCCATGCTCCAGCAGGCAATGGTGCTGGTATACCAGTTATTATTTACGTTATTTTCGTATTCATTGGGTCCGGTTACGCCAAGCATTACAAATTTGCCCTGGTTTTCGCTCCAGTTTACACGTTGGGCCCAAAAACGAGCTATCCCAACTAATACTTCCAGTCCGTATTCATTCAAATACGCTGCATCGCCGGTATAATTAATGTAATTATAAATGGCATAAGCTATAGCACCGTTGCGATGGATCTCTTCAAAAGTAATTTCCCATTCGTTATGGCATTCTTCACCATTCATGGTTACCATAGGGTACAAGGCTGCTCCGTTATTAAAACCAAGCTTTTGGGCGTTCTCTATAGCTTTATCAAGTTGTTTGTAACGGTAGATGAGCAGATTTTTAGTTACCTGCTGTGGTGCAGTAGCCAAATAAAAAGGCACACAATAAGCCTCTGTATCCCAATAAGTAGAACCGCCATATTTTTCGCCGGTAAAACCTTTAGGGCCTATATTCAAACGATCATCCTTACCCGTATAGGTTTGATTTAACTGGAAAATATTAAAACGGATGCCTTGTTGCGCTGCCACATCGCCCTCAATAATAATATCGCTTTCATTCCATTTTTCCTTCCAGGCTTCTGCTTGTTCGGCTAACATTTTATCAAAGCCTTTCGCACTTACTTCGTTCAATGTTTTTGTACAGGCCGATAGTAAATCTTCGGCTTTATAATTTTGTGAGGATACGTTTACCGCATATTTATATATCGCGATACTTTCACCATGGCTGGCATTTATATTAACAACAGTTGATGTGTATTTCTCTTTTGCTGTACCGATGTATTTAACATCTGCAGGTTTACTATTTTGATAAACAATGGTACAAACACCAGTACAAACCTCGTACAATGTTTTTTTAGTTCTTAGGGTTAAATAAGCCTGGTTATTATCAACCTTGCTATTTACCGCATCCCAAAACTTTTCATCGTAATTAGAATCCTTGTTGGCAATGTCGCCATCTATATAAGAGTTAATAGTTATCGCTCCGCTAAAATTTACCGGGGTAATTGTATATTCAATAGCACCGGCTTCTTCATCTACAATGCTGCAAAGCCGTTTTGCGCTTACCTTTATTTGTTTGCCGCTTTTCAGTTCGGCGGTAAAGGTGCGCTGCAGATAACCATCGCGCATGTTTAGCACTCTTTTAAACTCAAGTACTTTGCAGGTTGCCAGGTCAAGCTGTTCGTTTTCGATGTTTATGTCGATGCCAATCCAGTTGGCGGCATTTAATACTTTGGCAAAGTTTTCAGGGTAACCGTTTTTCCACCAGCCAACCCTTGTTTTATCCGGATAATAAACGCCTGCTATATAATTCCCCTGTAAGGTTTTCCCGGAATACGCTTCTTCAAAATTAGCGCGCTGCCCCATACGGCCATTGCCTATGCTAAACAGGCTCTCTGATATTTCATTAAGCTTTGGATCAAAACCCTCTTCTATTATTTGCCATTCATCAGCCTTAATGTAGTTCTTCATTTGCTAAAATATTCCTTCTCTGCGAGTAATGGTTATTGTTTTAGTTCGATTTAAATAGTGCTTATTTTTTCAACTCAAGCACTAAAGTTGTTTTACCGGGTATTGTTATTGATCCGATGTTACTTATACTCTCGTTGGTGATAACATTTGTTGCCCTGGTAAATCCGGCGCTACGCTCATTAAACCTATCCGTGGTAAGCGTTTGTTCTTTTGTTTCGCCGTTGTAAATTATCATGATCGTTTTGGCTGCATCGTATCGGAAGTAAACATAAATGCCTTTTTCAGGTATATATTGCATTAGCTTACCGGTTTGCAAAGCGGGTGTTTGTTTTCTATAATTGGCAAGGGCCCGCACATAATTAAATGCAATTCTTTCCGAATCTGTACGACCTTCATTCGTAAATTTATTAGCCTTATCACCTGCCCATCCACCAGGGAAATCGCTTCGCACCAATCCATCAGGATTGTCGTTGCCTTTCATTAAAATCTCATCGCCATAATACATTTGCGGTATACCGCGGGTAGTTAAAAGCAATGCCATTCCTGCCTTATATTTATTGAAATCCTCGCCTACAACTGAGTAAAAACGACTCATATCATGGTTATCTAAAAACACCACGTTGCGGTTTGGGTCCTGATATAAAAAATCCTGAGCCAATACTAGGTATAACCTGTTAACACCATCTGTCCAACCTTCTTTGCCATTAAGCGCTTCAGCCAGCGCATCTTTTACCTGCGAATCAACAACGCCCGGTAACTCTGTATTAAACCCACGGTTAACTGTATTACCTTGTGTAAAAAAGGCTTGGTTTGCAACCGACCATACCAGCGTTTCGCCATAAATAGATAAATGAGGAAACTCCGCCTTAACTTTTCTTGCCCAATCTGCCATATACTCGGCATCATTGTAAGGGTAAGTATCCAAACGGAAACCATCAACCCCGGCATATTCCACCCACCATATATGGTTTTGGGTAAGATAGTTCTGCACGTAAGGATTATTCTCGTTCATATCAGCCATGCTATGATCAAACCAGCCATCAAGCATGATCTTCTTATCCATGGCAGACGCATGCGGATCCATCACGGCCGCATCTCTAAAATTCGAATTGGTATACTTTGGCCATTGATGAACCCAGCTTTTCATGGGCATATCTTTAATAAAATAATCATTTATGCCAGAGTGATTATGTACCAGATCCTTGATTACTTTTAAACCCATGGCGTGACATTTATCTACAAAAGCTTTATACAACGCATTTGTACCAAACCGAGGGTCGACATAATAATGATCAGTTACCGCGTAGCCATGGTAGGATGCATGTGGCATATCATTAGTAATTTCAGGAGTTAGCCATACTGTGGTAACACCCAGGTCTTTCAAATAATCCAAATGGTTCATCACACCTTGTATGTCACCGCCGTGGCGGGCATACATCTGGCTGCGGTCGACTTTCATCTCTGCCATTCCTGGGATAGAATCATTAGACGGATCGCCGTTTGAGAAGCGATCAGGCATTATCAAATAAATTAAATCCTTATCGGTAACACCCTGCGCCCTGTTAGGGGAGTGGTCGCGTTGTTTCAATTCATATTTATATTGAAGATTAGCTGCTCCCGTTTTTATGAAATATATGGTAAACGCGCCGGGTTTTGCAGCTGCGGATATATCCAGATCTAAAAATAAATAGTTTGGATTTTCAACCTTATGCACCTGCGTAAGTTTTACGCCGGGATAATTAAGTTTTACCGCGCGTTCAGCAATTTTATCACCATGTACAATTAGCTGAAGTTTAGGGTTTTTCATGCCAACCCACCAAAACATGGGTTCAACACGCTCAAGTGCCGGTATTTGTGCAAATGCACTGGCTGACAGAAACAGTAAAAAAACAAAAAGAGCTAACTTAATTTTCATAGTGATATATTATTTGAGAATTCAGAGGTAGGTTTTTATTACAGCAAAAGTTACGTTCAGTACGTCTTCTTTTGTTGGTGTTAATTACAATACGGTTTGTATTGTGTGATGATCGGGCGGTTTTGCTATACCCCGATTGTTAAATGCAACAATCGGGGTAAACAAAATTTATAATAACCACTAGGCAATTTTATTAAATATTACTACTATTTAAACCCAATAGTAAGTGCATTAATATCAAATGTTATAGTATAAGTACCTGCGGCTGCTGGGGCGCTTATATTATTATTAGCACCTATGGTTAACACACTGGTTGGAACAGTACTAGTAGCTGTAGCATATTTTATATTATAGCTATTTTTTACAGGTAAAATCAAAAATTGATTGTTACCACTTCCAGCTTGAAAAGTGAATGTTCCAGTGTAAGTACCATTTGATGTAAGAGATACTAAACTATCGGGCGATGCCGCATTCCAACCCTGAAAAGCTCCTACAATGTAGATGTATGATGCTAAACTATATGGTGTAACGGTAATTGGCAACACATTTGAGTAACTGGCTACTTCAGGGCTAAGCGCATACTGAACGCGTACATTTACATTTGATGTGACACCACCGGGAACAATTTGTAATAATGCAGTGTTTAAAACTGAGGTACTGAGGCCTAGTGTAAGTGAACCTGAGTTGAATGCTATAGTAGCCGGATGTTTCCAATTATCACCTACAGAATCAATTTGCAACGCATTGGTTACAGATGCCTTAAAGTTATCCTGTGATGCTGTCGCGGTAAATGTAATTACTTTAGTAGCTGTATCGGCGGCATTGGCTTTAACCAATACTACTGTTGATCCTGATGCTGATAATGTTCCCGGAGTACCGCCATTGCTTACCACTTTAGGGTCATTCTTTGTACACGAGGCAAGCATTAGCATCCCTACACTGCTAAATGCTAAAAAACTTAATATTAACTTTTTCATTTTTTTCATTTTTTAAATTAAACATGCCTATTTATAAGTAATTAACTTATAATACTCACTTTATTAATACCCCGGATTTTGTTTGAGGTTAGGGTTTGCAGCCAAATCCGTTGCTGGTAACGGGAATAAATTCCGATAAGAAGCGACACCTGTTCCATTAGCAACGCCGCCTTTAAATGGCCATAGGTATGTTGAGCTTGTAAATAAACCGTAACGGATCAAATCTGTACGACGGAAACCTTCCCAAAACAACTCGCGTGCACGCTCATCTAAAATAAATTGAAGCGTAAGTTGCGCTGCCACAATGTCACCGGCATGGCCTCCATATGCGCGTTCACGAATTAAATTAACGTAGTTTAGTGCCGTGCCTTGATCAGTTCCTGCGGCGCCGTTTAATGCTGCCTCTGCATATATCAAATACATTTCGGGCACACGGAACAATGGTAAATCAACGTCGCTATAGGTATTGCTCGAGCCTTGCGCACCTGTACTGGTAACGTTTCTAAATTTAGTAACGGCTATACCATCAGTAAATGTTAACACATTATTAATAGTTGCGCTTTGGCCAGGATACCAGAATTGTGCACGTGAATCTGCATTTCCATTACTTGGGAACTGTGAACCATCGGTAGTTGCCGGCGCAGGGAATAAACTAATGATATTACTTGTGGTTCTTGACCCATCATAACCACCACTAATTCCAAAAAGGTCAGGTGGCATTGAACCTCCAACAGGAGCGTGCGTTAAATATTGTGAACCACCATAAGTTTCTGATTTGGTACCATTATAATTGATAGTTAAAATGAATTCACTTATTTTACCACCACCAGATACGGTATTTAAAGAATCATCGGCCAGCATCAAATTTTGAAAGTTTGATATCAATCCATAATTAGAAGTTCCAATAACCTTTGAAGCATAAGTTGCAGCATCTGCATAATCTGCTGTGCCGGTATATACAGCTGCATTAAGATAAACTCGTGCCAGTAATGCCCAAACAGCAGCCTCATCAGCGCGGCCATATAGATTTTGATTGGGTTTAACCATTAATGGGTCAATCGCCTTTAATTCACTTACAATGTAAGCATAAAGGTTTTTCCTTGTGATCTGCGGAGGAATAGTTGAACCAATTGTGGTAGCATCAGTTGCAAATGGCGGATTACCAAAAACATCCATCATTACCCAGTACTGATAAGCACGCAAAAAACGAGCTTCGGCGGCATAATAAGCAATGTTAGTTGCATCAGCGCCTGTAATGCCACGCTTTGCAACCATTGCAGGTGTTGATTGCTGTAAAAAGTTGTTACATAGTGTTATCTGATATAATGAACGGTAATATAAGCCTTGAGAAATGGCATTAGTTGCATCCCATGACATTGAATGCAGTGGCTGTACGCCCGGGTCAGTATAAGTTATAACAGCTTCATCGGTTGGTAATTCTTCACAATTCCAGAATTCGCGGAAAAAGTCAGATGTGCCTTCATCAACACCCTGTATATCAGGAGATCCTGCAGGTCCTTCATTTCCGGTAAGGGCAAAAGCGCCATAAACTTTCGCCATCGCCTGGGTATAACCCAAAGGGGTGCTGAATACCTGCTGCGAAGTAACCTCATTGTTGGGCGAAAGGATAAGATTTTTTTTGCACGATGTTATGCTAAAGGCTACTATGCCCGCTAATAACACCATATTTATTGTATGTCTTTTCATTTTCATTTATGTTGTAAATAAACTAAATTTTATAAAGTAAGGTTTAAACCTAAGGTATAAGTCCTTGGTCGTGGATATTCGTTGTTATCGATACCTGTTGTTGATTCAGGGTCTACACCTGTATATTTGGTAATGATAAACACATTTTGCACGTTACCTGTAACTTTAAGGTCGCCGGTATTTTTAAATACTTTACCAAAATTATAACCAATGTGCGTATTATCCATTCTAAAGAATGATGCATTTTGTATATAGTAACTAGATAAATATTGTGCTGTTGTAAAACCTGATTTTAAAACATCGCTCGAGCCATTTTCAATTATACCTAATCCGTTTATGAAGTTTTGTCCATAACCTGTACTTGACGCGATATTATTATAAACATAGTTGCCAAAGTTAGCACGTGCAGAGAAACCGATGCTCCATTTTTTATCCCTGAATTCTGAATTAAATCCAAAATATTCTTGTGGATCTGGACTATGGTTTACTACCAGGTCACTGCTGTTGATTACGCCATCGCCATTCTGATCAACATATACCCCTTCAAGTGGTTTGCCATTTGTACCATAAACTTGTTGATAGGTATAAAATGCGTTTTTAGTATAACCTACTTGGTCTATCTGTATAGTTGTACCCACGCCACCAGAAATGCCACCTACTGGTAAACCCGGGAAATTTGGATTAGGAACTTCCGTTAAGTTCGTAATTTTATTTCGGTTGATAGTCATGTTAATATTGGCGCTCCATGATATATCTTTAGTAGTTATTAGTTGGCCTGTAATGTTAAATTCAACACCTTTATCCTGCATACTGCCCACATTTGCAACAATAGTGTTTGCAAAATTAGATAGCGCTGGTTCATTAATAGTAGCCAACAAGTCGGTTGTGGTACGATAGTAAAAATCAACACTACCTGAAATACGGCCATTTAAGAAACCATAATCAACACCAAAATTGCTGGTTGCTGTTTTTTCCCAGGTTCTGCCAGGGTAAAATGCTCCCGGCCTGTAGCCTTCGTAATAAGTATCACCTAACCGGTATTGTGCAGTACTGTTACTTAGTGAATAGTCAGATAAATAATCATAATCACCTATTCCGTCCTGATTACCCGTTTTACCATATCCGATCCGGAATTTAAGTTCAGTTAAAACTTGGTTCCCTTTCAGAAAATCTTCATTACTGGCAACCCATGCCGCAGCTACGGCCGGAAAATTTCCTGTACGGATGCCCGGTTCAAACCTGGTTGATACGTCACTACGGAACGAACCGGTTAACAAATACTTATCGTCATAGCTATAATTTACACGGCCATAAAATGACGTTAAATCATATTGCCCAATCCCGGTAGCATAAGTTGGTATAGTAGTTGGATTTATTATATTGTTAGCAAAATATGTTGCATAGTTATAAGTGGTTGTTGAAAAGTTTTGGTCTGAGTAACCTGCAACCGCGTCAACATGGCTTTTTGTCGACTTAAAATCATGTGAATAGCTTAAATGCCCATCCATAGTGCTATTGCCTACAGTAGCTTTATATTTTGTGTTAGATCCAAAATATGTTGTTCCGTTTACAATCGTACCAGGTTGTTGTGAAGCTGCGTATGCAGGATAGTCTGTATATCCTGAACCATTTGAGCCATCATAGCCATAGCTTACATTAACATGTAGATCCGGAAAGAAATGAACCTTGTAGTCTAAAGCTAAGCTACCAATACCCCTGTAAACGGTACTTCTGTTTTGCTCTTCTTCCAGTACACCAAGTGGGTTTAAAGGTGCAAGGCTTTTTAAGGCTTCAGGATTGGTTGATGTTGGCGCTAAAATCTCATAATAGCCACCGTAACTACTGTTGCCTGAATAAACCGGATCTGTAGGATTAAAGTTGTTTGCATCGCCAATAGCGGATGTGTTAGCAAATCTTTGTGTTTGCCTTGAGCCTAAAAAGTTGAAGTCAACCTTTAAATGATCACTAAAAAAGCTTGGACTTAAATTGATGCCCGTTGTATAACGGTTTAAGTTGCTTGTTTTTAAAATACCGTTTTGATCAGTATATCCAACAGAAACACGATATGGTAAAATCCCGGTTGTGCCAGATATACTTAAGTTATTATCATTGCTAACTGCGGTTTGATAAATTTCTTTTTGCCAGTCGGTATTAGCTGTACCCAACTGTGCAATATCAGCAGCGGTACCATTCGCTTCTACATAGCTGCGGAATTGGTCTGGGGAAAGTACCGGCGCTTCTTTGGTTATTTTACTAACCGATAGCTGAGTACTAAAGTTAATCACCGGCTTGCCTGCTTTTCCTTTTTTAGTAGTGATAATAATTACACCATTTGATGCTCTGTTACCATAAATAGCCGCGGCTGACGCGTCTTTTAATATGGAGAAACTTGCGATATCATTAGGGTTAATCAAATCCAGTGGACTTGCTGCACCACTTATCGCATCGTTACTTAAAGGGACCCCATCAATTACGATTAACGGTTGGTTGCTTCCATTTACCGAAGCGCCGCCACGGATAAGTATTTGGCTGCCAGAACCCGGAGAACCATCGTTTGAAATGATAGAAACACCTGCGACTTTACCTTGAATTAATTGCTCTGGTGTAGTTACATCACCAGTATTAAAATCTTTTGCACTAACTGTAGCTATCGAACCGGTCAGATCTTTCTTCTTTTCAGTTCCATAACCAATTACAACAACTTCGTTTAAATCGTTAGCAATAGGTTTCAAATTAATATTTACGGTAACGTTCCCGGAAACATTTACAACTTTATCAACAGGTTGATAACCGACAAATGTTACGTGTAATGTTACTGTACCTGAAACTCCTGTTATGCGGAAAATACCGTTAACATCTGTTCCTGCTCCTTGTTGAGTTCCTTTTACCGTAACGGCAGCGCCGGGTAACGGTTGATTTGTTTCATCAACAACTTTACCTGTAATTACGCCTGATTGCGCGAATACAGCACTTGCCGAAAAAACAAATAACAAAAGGAATACATACTTGATTAAGTAAGTGTTTTTCATTAATTTTTGGTTTTTAGTTTAAACTGGTTAATTTTTTAGTACGAAGTACTGATGTAAAATTAAATTTAACCCATGTAGCAACAAACTTTAGAAACAACAAGTTATTAACATTTATTTAAAACTCGCTAAAATGAAATACTATATAATAAATGTGATATTCACCATTATATAACATATTGTTTACTAGTAATTTATATAAAAAAAAATCATAATAATTGATATTTATTTTTCCGATAAAAATCAAATCAATTTCCGGGAATGTTCCCGATTGTTGAAAAAAATGTTAATAACTTTTCCGGGCGCGGATGAAAATTCTGCCCAAAAAGTCAAAAAACTATAAACTTTTTGCGAATATCGTAATTTGAGCTTTGCTCGATTTAGCAAATAAGCTTACAAAGTAGAGCTGCGGGGGATAATTTTGGATGATAATACGATCTGATCCGTAACGGGCTCATCCTGGGTAAGCATTTTGAATAACAGGGTTGCTGCCTGTATGCCCAATTCATATGCAGGCTGCGTTATAGTAGTAAGGGCGGGGTTTAATAAAGGCGCTATTTCCAGACTGGAAAAGCTGATAACCTTTACCTGATTAGGTATGCTGATACCCAGATCGTGGCAAACATAATAGGTAGCAAAGGCCAAACGCTCAACGGATGCGAAAATGCCATCAATGGTAAGTGTTTTAAACGCGTTGGTAAGTATGGCGTAATTCAAATTAATATCGTTACTGCAATCAACTATCAATTCATCTACAAAAGGCAAATTTGCGTGTCGAAGCGCATCCAGGTATCCCTGCATACGCATTTTTCCAATTGATAATTGTTTGTTGGTAACCAGGAAGGCAATGTTTTTACACCCGGCCTGAACCAAATGCATGGTGGCCTCAAAACTGCTGGCATAATCATCTGTTACCACCTTGGCCGTGTTTATGTCATCGTAAACCCTATCAAAAAACACAAGCGGAATTTGCTGTTGCTCCAGCTTCTTCATATAACTGTGATCATTCGCTTCGCCAGATACCGACATGATGATCCCATCCGCGCGGCCGTTATACAAATCGTTTACGTAAGCTACTTCACTTTCAAAGTTATCGGCCGTTAAATAAATCAGTAAATGATACCCTTTTTCACGAGCTACTGTTTCAATACCATCTATGGCTTGCGAGAAAAAGTTATTGGCAATCTCGGGAACTATAATAGCAATGTTCTTGCTTTTTTGGGCCCTTAAATTACTGGCGTGATGGTTAGGCTGATAATTAAGCTCTTTAGCGACTTTAAGTATGCGCTCCTTTGTTTCCAGGTTAATATCGCTATGTCCTGTAAAAGCTCTGGACACGGTAGACTTAGACAAGTTGAGATGACGAGCCAGCTCCTTTATATTAATATTTCCATTATTAGCCATTTTTCCAACCTGATTATCAAGCGTAATTGCAAACGTGTTAGGTCGCGATTAGCTACCACAAATTTATTTCTAACGCATAATTTTAGCGATAAAAATATTTTATTAATGCTAATGTACCCTTAATTTCAAGAAATAAAATAATTCAAGTATTTAAATAATTCAAGTATTATACTTGTACAACCAACACTAATGAAAGTATTTCTTTAACCTTTTTGCATTTCGCACCTCGATAATTAAATAAACAATGTACCGGCGATATTTTTATATTAGCTAAGAATTTATAATAAAATCAGGCAGAAATCCCCCAAATGGCTATACAAAAATTATCGATAATTATTCCGGCGTATAATGAAGGGCGCACAATACACCTAATTCTCGATAAAGTAAAATCCGTTGAGCTGCTTAATAACATCAATAAGGAATTAATCATTGTTAATGATTGCTCTACAGATGATACTGAACAGGCAATAGAAAGCTATATGGCAGAGAATCCGGACATGTCCATCCAATATTTTAAGCATGACCATAACCAGGGTAAGGGTGCCGCCATACATACCGGGATACAAAAAGCTACAGGCGAATACCTCATTATACAGGATGCTGATTTGGAATATGACCCCGAGGAGTATAATGACCTCCTGAAGCCGGTTATAAAAGGTTTTGCTGATGTTGTTTTTGGATCGAGGTTTATGGGAGGGAACCCGCATAGGGTATTATTCTTTTGGCATACTATAGGTAACAAGTTTTTAACCATGCTAACCAACATGTACAGTAACCTTAACCTAACGGATATGGAAACCTGCTACAAACTGTTTGATACCAAAATGATCCAATCCATCAATCTTGAAGAAAGCAGATTTGGATTTGAACCTGAAGTAACTGTAAAAATATCCCGGATACCTAACGTACGGATTTACGAAGTTGGCATATCTTACTACGGCCGCACCTATGCCGAAGGCAAAAAGATAGGCTGGAAGGATGGATTCAGGGCGATATACTGCATACTGAAATACGGTTTGTTCAAAGCTAAATAACACCGGATGTACCACGGTACAAGTGAAACAACTGGTACATTTGGTACACTTTTGCCCCTTAAAAGCGGTTTTTCATTACTAAAAAGGTGATTTTTAGAATAAAAAATAGCTAAAATAAAGACTAAATCAACTCAAAAAAGGTCTAAAATTGCTTAAAAACACTTCAAATTAGCCTGTTTTTCGATTAAAAAAGCTTGTTTTTCACCCAAAAATGCCTTAAAATACCCTATTCGCTCCTTAAACTGATTACCGAGTTTGACATAGCTGCCCCTATTGTTTTAAATGCGATGGTAAAAAAAGCAATAATTACACCTGCCGACAAGGATAACATAAAAGTCAACCACCCTATCTCTATCCGGTACGGGAAATCACTCAACCATTTATTCATATAATACCAGGCTAAGGATAGAGCTATCAGGTTAGCAATTAGTACCAGCTTAAAATATTTCTTGTAAAACAGCACAACTATACTGCTTACACTCGCGCCTATAACTTTTCTTATTCCTATTTCCTTAGCGCGTTGGTTTAAACTATGTGTTATCAAACCTAATAAACCCAAGCCTGATATTAATATAGCGATAAAAGCACAGGTAGCCATCATTTGCTGCTCCCGCTGATCCTGCATATAATCCCATTTAAAGCTGTCATTTAAAAAATCATAACTAAATGGAGTATCAGGATTTATAGTTTTCCATATTTGCTGACTATATTTAATAGCCGCAGCCATATTATTGCCTTTAACTTTGGCTATAACAGTGCTAAACCGGATAGGATTTGCAGGCATAATCATACACGGCCCAATTGCTGCATGCAACGAAAAATAGTGGTAATCCTTCATCACACCCATAATCTTATAATTATAAACCACACCGTTATAAAACCGCGACAAATAATTACCCGGCGCGGTATAAGCATTCAGGCCTAATGCTTTAGCAGCCTCTTCGTTTATGATTACTTGCCTACCTATGTCATTCGCTTCCATATCAAGCGCTGTATTTTTATTGGTAAAGTTGATGGGCGTAAAATCAGATCCTGATATGAGTTTGATGCCTACCGTTTTAACATAATTATCATCAACCAGGTTCAAAAAAACATCATGTTTATCGTTAACTGTTTTCCCTTGCGCATACATATTCATATCGCCCGAAATAAGTCCGCTTGCGGCGGCACTCACTTGCTGAAAATTAGGATTGTTACCCAGTTGATCCCTGTAATAAGCGATATTACTCTTGGCTTGATCTGTATTTAAATTGATAACCAATTGCTGATCCTGATCGAAACCCGGTTTGGCATTTATCATAAAATTTAACTGTTTCCAAATCACCAATGTGGCAAATATGAGGCAGGTTGATATGATAAATTGCATTGATACCAACACAGTACGAATGTTAACCAGGCTTGATGAATCACTTGCTTTTCCCTTAAGCACCTTTACCGGGTTAAATGCCGATAGGTACCATGCCGGGTAAAGCCCCGCCAATAAACCGGTAAGCAATGTTACCAGTAGCATCCATAAAATAAGCGTGCTGTTCTCCGGTGCGAAAAAAGATAATTCCTGCCCTGTCATCGTGTTAAAAACCGGAAGTAACAGGAACGCGAGCAGGATAGCCACCAATAATGCCATCAGACTGATAGCAACCGTTTCCATTAAAAACTGGTAACGTATAGCCGATTTATCTGCGCCCATTACCCTGCGCACGCCAACCTCGCGGGCCCGATCAATGGCTTGCGCGGTTGATAAATTCATGTAGTTAATACATCCCAGCAATAGTATCGTTAAAGCTATGCTGCCCAACAGGTACAGGTATTTCATGTTGCCCTGTTTAACCTCCATATAGCTTTGGTATTGCGATGAATGCAAATGAATATCTGTAAGCGATTGTAATGAATTGCTGATATTATCATTTGTCGCCTTCATATCAGTAGCGGCATGTCTTTGCGTATACGCCTTTAGTTCTTTAATAACATGCTGCTTATTGCTGCCGGATTTTAGGCTCACATAGCAATAATAGTTAGGATCAACTACCCAATTACGCACAGCGGCTATTTTCTCGCGGATACCGCTACTATTATTTGAAGCAAAAAAATCAGCATTAAAATGATTCAGGAAGTCCTTTTTAAACACCCCTGTAATGGTGTAAATGTTATTATCCGTTTTAATGGTTCTACCGACTGCATTGCTATTCCCAAAAAGCTTTTGCGCAAGCGGTTCAGATAATACGATGGCATTAGGCGAACTAAAAGCAGTACTACGGTTTCCCTGCAAGAAATGGAAAGAAAATATATCGAAAAACGATGGATCGGCCCAATAACCATTGTCTACAGTATAAGGCGTATGGTCGTTGCCGTCGTTTACTTGTATAACACAAGTGCATTTGGAAGCATCAAGCCTGCTTACCTGTTTTATTTCGGGTATTTCGCTTTTTAAATAAGTGGCATAAGGCATTACCGTAGTAGGCGCGGTGCTACCTTCTTTAAATACGCTGGTTACCCGGTAAATATCGCCTGCATTATCAAAGCCTTTATCAAAGCTGAATTCGTGCTGCACAAATAGAAAAACCAGGGCACAACATGCCAAGCCTATCGCCAGGCCAAAAACATTAATAAATGTGGTAGTTTTCCTTTTCCAAAGATTGCGCAGGGCAAGTTTAAAGTAGCTTTTGAACATAATCGCTAGGTTATATTCAAAAGTAGAGGATTTACACTAAAGCACTAAGCTATAGCTAGTTATTTAACAGAATTTAACTTATGATGTTATTAGAAAACCTGCTCATCCTTGTCATTCTGAACGCAGTGAAGAATCTGTACGTTGACTTTTTAACCATGTCATTGCGAGGAACGAAGCAATCGCGAACTATGCAAGACCACTTTTCTACGTGCGATTGCTTCGTTCCTCGCAATGACAATCTCTTTTATAAACCCCTTGTCATTCTGAACGTAGTGAAGAATCTTCTAAAAGCGATAATCAAACTTTGTATGTCGAAGAAGATTCTTCGTACCTCAGAATGACAAATCATATAATCCGGATACACATCCTTTCCTTACCCTCTATGCGTCGCAGACGGAGAGAGATTCTGTGTTAATTATCAAATAATATTTAATTTTGTTGCTTAAGGCGACTTTATGTTAGCCTGTTTAGGGCGGTGTAACTTCGGGTTATATCCGCTCTAACTCTTTTAAGCCGTTGTA
>Ga0302312_10000652_pt1 | contig 24028 bp, 23 predicted proteins | sample III_Palsa_N2_1_FD_200529 | JGI IMG/M metagenome (GOLD analysis project Ga0302312, IMG submission 200529) | Peat permafrost microbial communities from Stordalen Mire near Abisko, Sweden - III_Palsa_N2_1 | ecosystem: Environmental > Terrestrial > Soil > Palsa > Peat permafrost | place: Sweden... | reverse complement strand
AATACATATCCTCATTTGGCGATGCCCCGAAAGAGTTGGGGAATACGATCTTTATTGTAAAAAACGGAGACAAAAAGAAATGGGCTATTTTTAGTTGTCCAGATAATTGTGGTCGTCGAGTTGAAGTGAATCTCATGAAGAGCAAGATTCCTTTTTGGCATCTTAAGATAAAGCGGGGGAAAGTTACACTCTATCCTTCCATTGTCGTCAAAGGTTGTAATGCACATTTTTGGCTTGTTGACAATAAAATCAATTGGTCTTTCACAAACATTGATTAATTCAGGAGCCATCTCAGTTTACGTTTCCTTCATTTATTACAGGGTACATAAAACTGGCTATTGCCTGCGAAATAGCATTTGTAAATACGAATGGTAGTTATTTAAATGGAAATTTTCGTACTTTTGGGTCCGAGGGTTCGAGTCCGAAAAGGACCGAAATTTCAAGGTGAGTCACTCGGTTAGCTTCCAAATTTGACCACTGATTATCAACTCTTTATAGCGCATTTCGCGGTCCCGTCCGGTCCGCTAGAGTAAGAATCAAAATCAGTCAAAAAGCCCGGAAATGTAGTGTTTCCGGGCTTTTTCGTTTCTATCACCTTCGCAAAATTGATGCCTTTTCTCCTATCTCAGGTGGTAAATTCGGTGGTATAAAAAAAATAAGTGTTTTCATTCCACCTAATTTCGCCAGAACCCTTGCCTGGACTATGTATTCAAATTCTGAACACATGCCCCGCCGGCTTTAATACCAATTTTAAAACCGACAAAAGCGGAGGGAAAAATGGAAGCGAAATTGAGCATTTTATTTTATGGGAAGACAACCAAGAAGACATCCGATGGCAAGCTGTCTATCTACATGAGGGTCACCATTGACGGTCATCGATTTGAGGCTGCCACTAACAGTTCCATCGAGCAGGCCAAGTGGCAGGCCGGAGCAGGGAAGGCCAAAGGCAATACCGAAGAGGCCAGAACTATTAACGTGCACCTGGAGGTTTTCAGGCGTAAGGCTTATGACTACAGGCAGGAGCTGCTCATGGAAGGAGAGCCTTTTACTATAGACACTTTTAAATCTAAATGGTTGGGGCTTGGAGATTGTCCGTTCACCTTGATGGAAGTGATCAGGAATCACAACAAGGATATTGAGCAATTGATAGGAAAAGAATATGTCAAATCAACCTGAGTGAAGTATAAGACGACCGAAAAGCACGTGGAGGGTTTTGTCCGGTGGAAATATCACCTTGCCGACTTGAACCTGCGGGCAATCAAATATGAATTCGTTACCGGCCTTGAATTTTACCTGAGAACAGAAAAGAACCTTACCATTAATTCGTATGGCAAGATCATCAAGAACCTGAAAAAGATCATCCATGAGTGCGTGGCAAAGGAATGGCTGAGTCGGGATCCTTTCGTACAATATAAAGTCAGGCATATTGAGCATGAAGTGCCTCATCTGATAGAGGAAGAACTTCAAAAACTAAGAGACAAGGAATTCGATATAGATCGCCTGGCCCTGGTAAAGGATTTGTTCCTTTTTAGCTGCTTTACTGGCTTGGCTTATGTAGATGCGGCTAACCTGACCCGAGAACACATTGTGACCGGGCCTGGCGGTAAGAAGTGGCTTATGAAGAACAGGCAGAAAACGGATGTACCCTCTAAGATTCCGCTGCTGGCTCCGGCGCTGGAGATCATTGAAAAGTATAGCGATTACCCAATGTCAGCCAATAAGCGAAGATTGCTTCCGGTGATGTCGAATCAAAAGGTGAATTCTTATTTGAAGGAGATCGCGGACTTGTGTGGCATCCGGAAGAAAGTCACATTCCATGTGGCCCGGCATACATTTGCTACGACGGTGACCCTGAGCAATGGGATCCCTATTGAGACGGTTTCAAAAATGCTGGGGCATAAGAAATTGCAGACTACGCAGATTTATGCAAAGGTGGTAGATGTGAAGATTGGGAGGGACATGGAGAAATTGGAGGGAAAATTTTAGAAATAGTTTTAAATATTTTGTCGGGGTGTATTGAATGCGGACATTATTGATCAGCATAGCAGCTATTCCTGTTTCAGGACTTTGGTCGGTGAGATGTGCATGGCTTTGAGCGATTGGAGGCTGACCGTAATTGTTGTTATCAGAATAGACGTGACGAATGCGACAATATAAGGTAGGATATGGAATTGGTCCCGATAGGCAAAGTGATCGAGCCATTTTTGGGCGAGGAGATAAGTCACGGGAATAGACAGGAAGTTCGCGAGTATCGTGATGGCGATAAAGTTACGGTTGACCAGTCGAAGGATCTGCCAAGATGAGGCGCCGTGGACTCTCCGAATGGCGAGTTCTTTGGTTCGTTGCAGGATTGTCAGTGAGGCTATGGAAAATAGCCCGATGAAGGCAAGGACTATCGAGCAGGTCAAAAAGAGGCTAAAGACCTGGTTCAGGCGATTATAACCTTTATAAATCTGATCGAACGAATCGTCCATAAATTGAAGGCGAATGGGGAATCCGGGCTCTATGGATTTCCATTGGTTGGTAATGGCCGCAATGGTGTTTGGCAGGGAGGCAGTGTTCGCCCGGATGAGTACGTAGGGCGTCAGGGTTATTTTTTTGGTGGTGAAGGCCATAGGGCCGACAGACTGTTCAAAACCATAGAAATTGAGGTTGGAGACGATGCCGATGACGTTGGCCCTGGTGCCGTTCATAAGGACGACATTTTCTCCGAGTGTATGTATGCCGGCGGCGGAGGCGAGGTTTTGGTTGATGATAACGGATGTGCCTGTGTCGACGGCAGAGAAGTTCGTGCCGGCAAGGATGTGCGCTTGCATGACGGATAGGTAGCCAGTGTCTACACTGAGGTAAGGTGCGGAATATTTTTGCCCATCGACAGTCAGGTGAAGATTCATTTTATCGCTAAGAATTCCCGCCTGTGACGCGAAAGATACGTTTTCTACGCCCGGAATCTGGAGAATGGACTGTTTGATCTGATCGTACTTATACATTGTTTGAAGTTCCCCATACCGGATAATCAGGACCTGATTGGGGTTGAACCCTAAATCTCGCTCTGCGAGGTAATGAAGCTGACTTCGGATGATGAGGACCCCGCCGACAAAGACACAGGTGATAGCGAATTGGATTGCCAGGAGGGTGTGGCGGACCGTGTTGCCTCTTCGGCTATGACTGGCATTTCCCTTGATGACATTGGCGAAGTTCAGGAGGGTGACATAAAGGACAGGGTAGGTGCCTGTAATGATTACGATGGCAGCGAGCAATATAATGAGTTGCAGCCAGACAGTTGTATACAGACCGCTGAAGGGGGAGAGCTGGATCCCCAATGCCCGACTGAAATAGGGTAGGATACAGATGATGATGGCCAGGGCTAGGAAAAGGGCAGTGATACACTTGATGGATACGCCAAGATATAATTGTGAAAGGACCCTTGACCGGCTAGAGCCGATGAAACGGCGGATGGCTATTTCTTTTGCCCTGGACGAGGCCTCCGCAAGGTTCAGATTGGTGAAATTAATCATGGAAACGATCAGGACGAAAGTGACCAGGCAGGTGATAAGCCATAGGCCGGTGCTGTTTCCTTTTTTGAAAATGTCTGCACCGACATGGTCCTGACCATGTAGATATATACGGGGTACAGAGGTAAGCTGTAGGGCGGTGCCGCCTATTTTGTTGGGGAAAGATGCTCGCGCCTGCTGAAAGGCGATATTAAGCTGTTTTTCTACGACAGTTTGCGGCGTATTGGGATGGATTCGGAGGTAAGTATAGGTAAATTGGCTGTACCAGGGGTCTTCCGCGGAAGTGAGCTTGGGGAGCGGGATGACCGCATCGAACGTCAGATGGGAGGGGAAGGAGGTATTATCATAGACGCCGGATACCTGATAGGTGCCACTCTCGCTTAGCGACACTGTTTGGCCAATGGGGTCTGTCTTGCCGAACAAAGAATACGCGAAGTCTTTAGACAGTACGATCGAATGGGTATTTTGAAGTACCTGGCGACGGTTGCCAGCAATAAAAGGGAAGTCGAATACCTCGAAGAAGGTGGAGTCGGCCTGGAAAAGGTGTTGGGCATAGAGCGTTTTGCCTGACTGTGTCGTGAGAAGGGGCTGTTCCACTGAGTTTTCAAGGAATTTTGTGGACGATATCAGTCCTGGGCACCGGGATGCCATAAGGTCAGCCACAGGAATGGGGCGGGAGAGGCCGGTATGGCCGTCCGCATAGACCGTTTCGATCCGGTAAATGTGGTCAGCGGAAGAGAATCCCTGATCGTAGCTCCGTTCGTGATGCAGGTAAAGCAGGCCCAAAACGAAGATGGCGATCCCTACCGATAAACCAAAGATTCCGATAATAGAATTGACAGGCGACTTCGTGATCTTGCGGCATTCGTAAAGGAGCTGGCGGAGCATGGGATACATTTTTAAAGGACGATGTTGCCCCGGATGACGAACATGGCCGGGTTAGAGCTGTCGGTATTGTTCTTCAAGATGATTTTTTGCTGGAACAGGCCCATCAGATTCGGATGAACTTTGAAGGTGACATTGATCGAGTCTCCCGGCAAGATATGCTTGCCTGCTGCGTCAGCGACGGTGCAGGCGCAATCGGTGGTCACATCGTCTATCTGCAGGATACCCGTGCCGGTGTTTCGCAGGACGAATCTGCCTGAGTAAGTCGTACCTGATCTCATGTTGCCAATGTTGATGATCTGGCTGTCAAAAGAGAGCCGGGGCTTTCCCGGCTGGAGGTGACAGGATAGGATCGCCGTCAACAATATAATAAATGATAAGGGCGTTTTGGACATTTTACTCAGAATTTTAGTCTTGCGGCAATAAGAAAATAGTTGGTGCTCATGGAAACCGTTTCAAGATATTGGTACAGGGCGGGCCATTCGTTTTTCAACTGGTTGTATTCGCCGGGCAAGGAGTTTCGGACCTGGACGACCAGGGAAGCAGGTACCGCAAAATAACAGGTGTTGTCGTCCGTGAGCAGGAGCGGCGGGCCTAAAAGGCGAAGAAGGCCGTCGCGCATTGTCTTTTCCAGGTGGATGATTGTTTGTGTTTTTCGGTTGAAGATGCAAAAGCCATTTTTTCTGTTGTGCAGATAATTGAAGAGGAGGTAGGTTGAATTATCCATACCACTATTGCCCAGAAGCGCCACGCCGTGCCTGAAGCGGACAGACTACTTGGACCGCCTGCTGGCGGTAACAAAGGGCGGCGCAACCTGGGGCGAGCTCATCGAAGTCTTGACATCGGCTGGGGCGGAGGAGGATGACGCGCATGCTTATTTGGGCCGTCTGCTCGATGAAGGTGTTCTTGTCGATGATCTTGAACCGACAGTCACGGGTGGCGGCTATTTCGCTCATATACTCGATCTGATGGAAAGGGTAGCTGCGGATAGTGCTGTTATAGTAGCGGAAGGCAGGCGATTGAAAGATTTGGACAACGGGCTCGGGAAGATGGATACAACCGTCAGCCCGGCGGAAGATCGATCTATCGAACTGGCGGGGCTGTTTGATGGGTTCAAAGAAATTGTGAAGGAAAAGTCGCTTTTTCAGGTTGACCTCTTTTTTGATGCAAGCGCCCATTCCCTGGACCGCAGGCTCGCTCATGGACTTAGGGAGGTTGTGGAAGCACTTTGCAAGCTCAGTTTAGCCACGCCTCAGCCGCTGCTGGAAGAATTTGCCTGGCAGTTTACGGCGCGATACGAGGAGCGGGAAATGCTGTTGTTGGAAGCGCTTGACCCAGTCACTGGGATCGGCTATCCGGGAATTGGAAGTATGGGAGAATGGCCGGCGGTGCGAGTCCGAGCGGCTGAGGAAAAGATGGCAAACATCGGTCAAGGAGCGATAGAGGGCTTTTTAGGTTCGGTGCTCCTGGAGGCGCAGAAAAATCGAACTTTCGAGGTGGCGCTGGATGAGGCCACGGTGAAACGACTTCCTGATTGTGGGCAGACGCTCCCTTTGTCGATGTCCGTGACCTTCAGGGTGTTGGACGGTTTTCCGGGCCAGCTTTGGGTAGAGGGGGCCAATGGATGTAGCGCGGCGAACATAATGGCAAGGTTTTGCTATGGAGATGAGTCGATTCTGGCTCTAGCTAGGGCAATCACGGAAGCCGAAGCTGTGGCGACAGGTAGGGGTGCTGTTTTAGCGGAGATCGTACATCTTCCCGAGGATCGTATAGGAAACATTCAACAGCACCCGATGTTAAGGCAATATGAGATCCCGTATCTGGGGCAAGTCACCTGCCCTGACGACCATATGATCTTGCTATCTGATTTATACATATCGGTGAAGGGAGGACGGGTGGTTCTGTGGTCCCGGAAATTGGGAAAACGCGTATTGCCCAGGTTGACCCATGCCTATAACTACCGACTGACATCCCTTCCGGTTTTTCGCTTTCTGTGCGACATGCAGGGACAAGGGGATCAGAAACACCTCGGATTTTCCTGGGGAATACTGGCGTCTCGTTTCGTGTTCCTGCCAAGGGCGACCTGGAAGGGCCATGTCCTGTCACGGGCGACTTGGCAATTTTCGGCGGAGCACACCAAATCACTCTGGGATACGGGGGGGAGTGCAGTAGAGCGTTTGACACAATGGCGGGATCAATGGGGAGTTCCGGCTACGTTCGTTTTGGTCGAGGGTGACAATGAGCTTTTAATTGAAGCGAAGAAAGTCCTATGGGCTGATATTTTCCTGAAGATGGCGCGCCGCCAGTCATCATTCAAGCTGGTTGAGTATTTGCCGACCGGGGAAGGGGTTGTAAGATCAAAGGAAGGAGCCTCCTATAACGGCCAGTTTATAGCATCCTTTGTAAAGATGCCGGGGGCTGATGCTGAAGTCAAAGAAATTATAAGACCTCGGAAGGAGGTAAGAAGGACCTTCGCACCTGGTAATGAATGGCTTTATTTCAAATGGTACTGCGGTGAATTGAGTGCGGACATCGTTTTGGAGATAGCGCTACGCCCTCTCGTTGAAGAACTGCGAATGAAAGGTGTGGTCCGCCAATGGTTTTTCATCAGGTATGCAGATCCAGGGTTTCATTTGCGAGTGCGCTTTTTGTTGAACCGGCTAGATGACATAGGAATCGTTTTGCAGCTTGTGTCCTCCCGCTTGAGTATTTACGAGGCAAACGGAGTTGTTTGGAAGACCCAACTCGATACTTATAACCGTGAATTGGAACGGTACGGCACCTGGAACATGGGAAATTCGGAACAGATTTTTCAGATCAGTAGTGAGGCCGTGCTGGAATACCTGGCTTGCGCTGAACCGAGTAGGATACCTCAATGGATGTTTGCCGCCAGCGGCTTACATGAGCTAATGACTGTGTTTGGATGGGGGATTCCAGAAAAACTGGAGTTTGTGTCGAAGATGTATGCGCGGTTGGCGTCTGAGCTCGATGTTCAGGAGCAGGTAAGGAAAGAGACAGACAAGCAATACCGGCTCTACGCGCGAGAAATTTCCCGGTCCCTGGAAGGAGATACCGACCCGATCAATGAAAGATTTATACAAGGATTAAAGATCTTGGCGACCGAAATACTGGGATTCGAGAGAGATGGCTTGCTGGAAGTCCCAATACGAGACTTGGTAGCAAGTTATGCGCATATGCACCTAAATCGACTGTTTGTAACCGAAAGCCGTGTGCAAGAAATGGTGGTATATGATCTGTTAAAGCGGTACTACGTGTCGTGGATGGCAAAAAAGAAGTGGCTGTAAGGTGGAGTAGCTATTACTTAACCGTACACTATTGTTTGCTGAGGCAACATTGATCTTACGTTCAATTAATCAACATAGACGGGATATCTTGAAGAAAATCATAGCGTAAGGGCTACGACGATGAATCCAATGAAAAGGTTACGATTTGATTATCAATATGCATTGTAATTGATAAAAAATAGATTTTATTAAATCCTTCTGTTACAATTGAAAGTTTAATGTTTTTGCTGTTTTTGTCAATTTTATCATATGAAGGAAGAAATAATCTTCCGAAGGCAATACATGGATAAGATCCGGCCCTCCCGCTTGTAAAGATGTGTGGCCATGCCAGAGGCTATCAATTCATGCTTAAATATTCGGTTTGCTGTGCCTTGTCCTTAATTTTTGCCCTTATTTTGTTACAGGATTATGCTAAAACAGGGCTTATATTGTTACAAAACAATGGTAAATTTGCCCTTATTCTGTTACATTCATCGCAAACTTTACATTATGGCCTTTAAAAGAAGCATTGAAAATCATCTTAATCGCTGGAAATTAAGTGCCGCACGTAAGCCGCTTATTATAAGGGGCGCGCGTCAGGTTGGCAAAACCACGCTGATACGTGATTTTGCTGGAACGTATGCACACGCTATTGTGCTCAATCTGGAGAAACCAGCTGACCGCCGTTATTTTGATGATTTTGATGATGTTCAAACCATTTTTGAAGCTTTATTTTTAGCACATAGTATTCCCTCGGCAGCTGTCTCAAAGACCCTTTTATTCATCGATGAAATACAGGAGAGCCCTAAAGCCATCCAGCTATTGCGCTATTTTTATGAAGAAATACCAGCGCTTCATGTCATCAGTGCAGGTTCATTACTGGAATTTGCCATGCAGAAAGTGCATAGCTTTCCGGTGGGCAGGGTGGAATTTTTATATCTCCACCCGCTGAATTTCCAGGAATATCTGGAAGCCACCGGAAAACAAGCGTTGCTAGCACAATTACAGCAGGTCCCGGTAAAAGCCTTTGCACATCAAGCCTTAATGGATGCCTTTCATCGCTATGCGATTATCGGTGGTATGCCTGAAGTAATAAAAACGGACGTTGAGAAACACAGCCTTTCAGATTTGTCAATTATCTATGAAAGCATTTGGGGTACCTATAAGAACGATGTAGAAAAGTATACGTCCAATGACACGGAGAGGAAGATCATTAAACATTTAATGGACACTGCGCCGCTATACTTGGACGAACGGATAAAGTTTCAGGGCTTTGGAAATTCCAACTACCGGTCAAGAGAGGTAGGAGAAGCATTAAGAACCCTTGACGATGCGAAGATTGTGCGTTTGATCTACCCTACCACAGACATGCATCCACCATTGAAGGCTGATTTAAAGAAAGCACCACGTTTACAGTTTCTGGATACCGGCCTGGTCAATTACTCCTTGGGCATCCAAGCAGAAATGCTGGCTATGGATGATTTAAACAGCGCTTACAAAGGGGCGATTATCCCCCATTTAGTAACGCAGGAACTGATATCCCTCCAAAGTATTTCAGCACACACACCAAATTTTTGGGTAAGAGAAAAAGCCCAGTCCAATGCAGAAGTTGATTTGCTGTACCCTTATAACAAGCTGGTTATTCCCATAGAAATAAAATCAGGTAGCAACGGTACTCTAAAGTCACTTCATCAGTTTATCGAGGCCGCAGACCATCCATACGCCATCAGGATGTATGCAGGTGCCTTGAAGGTAGAGAACGCCATTACTCCCAATAAAAAGCCCTATTTATTAATGAATTTACCTTATTATGCCGGCACAGAACTGCCTGAGTATATTGAATGGTTTGTGCGACAAAAAATTAATGTACCGCCCGATGGTCAACAATAGAATTAAAATCTAAAGGACTATTGGTCTTTAGCCTAGACCTTTGCCCCAGGTAGCGGACGCCGACTTTGGTGAATAATTTGAATACGGAAAATCAAGGGTTTTATGTACTTTAGAGGTTGAGGGTTCATGGACAAAGGGACCCAATTTTGTCGGTGATAAATTCGGTTACCCACAATATTTTCGTCTGCCAATTGGTTGATAATCTGCGTCTTACATTATACGTTACGGTCCCGTCCGCGTCCGCTTAGATTACCGAACAAAAACACACCTTCAAAGCCTGACGAACCATAATGGTAAGCCTAAACTTATGATGCAGCCTGATATAATACAAGACTACATAGTTGCCCTTAAAGATTTCCCCGATCAAACCCAATTGTCCATATCCTTCAGCAAACAGGGCAAAACGGAGTATTTCGGACTACTGAAAGACCAAGGCGGCATCCAGCCCATAGACAACGCTGATTTCGCGTTCGAAATCGGATCGATAACCAAGGTCTTCACCGGCAATATTCTGGCGCAATTAGTGCTCGAGGGAAAAGTTGACATCGACGACCCCATCCAACCATTTCTTCCTTTTCCGATGCTAGGTGATCCTCCGATTATCTTAAAGCATTTGGCGCAACATACATCAGGCATCCAACGACTTCCGCACAACTTCTACGAACAGCCGAACTATCGGGAGGAGAATCCCTATGCCCGCTGTCGGGAAGAACATTTTGCTCACTATTTTCCAACCCTCCTCAAATTGGACAATGTTCCGGGAGAAAAGTTTCAATATACCAACCTGGGCATGAGCCTCTTAAGCTATATCATCTCCCGAATTGAAGGAAAACCGTTTCCTGCCATTGTCTCGGAAAGAGTCTTCAAACAGGTGGGAATGAGCCAATCCTCCTATGACCGCAACATCCTCAACAACCCCCTTGTCCGGGGCATCGACAAGGACGGGAAATTCTGCGCACATTGGGAAGCGGGCATTTACGATGGTGCGCTGGGCATCATCTCGACCGCTAAGGATCTTATGACATTTGCGCTCTGGCAACTCGACCGCTCTTCGGCTGCTTGCCAGTACCAGGCAAACGAAAACTTTGCATCGGATGCAAATATCAAAAGTTTGTTGGGATGGATGGAGAACATATTTACCCCTAAGGACAAGCAGATTCGCATTAGAAACCTTAACGGAGGTACCGGTGGCTTTGGCGCTTCCCTGATGATAAACCCGGACAGCGATTTCGCACTTGTTGTCCTGTCGAACTGCTATCCCTATCATTACCTGGAGAAAATAGTTCCGGTGAACAAGCAGCTTATGTTGGCGTATTCGTAAAAAATAGAATTTTTCCCTTCCGTCCCGGGATCGCCGCGGATTGAACAATTTATTCACTTGGATAGGTTAACTGTCCTCCTTTTTCTACCACTTATTATATCGGTCGAAGTAGGGAGACACAAGCGAATAGCGCAGCTTAAACTTCAATATCTGTGAAGGCTACATCTCCAGTTTAATATTACCTGCCAAAACCCTATTTTTTTGACCACTTTTGGCATCCAATAAAATTATTACTCGCCAAAAGTGTGTTTTTTTACCTGGTTTTGGTAGGTAATAATTAAGCTATGGTAGCAATGCATAACTGGCCGTGAAACTGAAATTAAGATCCTGGATTAGTTTTCCTCACATGTGGAACGTCTGCTTGGCATTCGGTATGGTAAAATATTGCCATTAGAATCTTCCAAAATCATATATTGTGGTCCTTATGAAACCCAAGGTCAACAAATCCGTCTATTTCTATATAGCCGCCATTACTGCAGTGAACGCTTTTTATTTTGGTTACTTGCGGGATCACCGGAATGCGACCAAGTATGTTCTTCACAACGGAGCAAAAGTGTTGTCTTGTCTTCCAACGGACTCCACCGGGCATACTTTCACCTTAACCTACACGTTTCAACTCAATGATAAAAGCTACACGGACACTATGCTCCTAGATAGCCAGAATATCCGATACGCATCGCATTTTGCAGGCCGATATTTCCCAGTGCTATATTTGAATAAAAATCCTTCAAAACACAAGCTGATTATAATACCCGCACAGTTTAAGGCCCTTAACATGAGCTATCCAGACTCTCTGAAACCCTTCTTAGAAGGCATTATACAAGACACCGGTGGCTAATCAAAACCCTATAGTGGAGATTGTCAACATAAGTAGCTTATAATACTTCTCTTATGTCAATAAACTCCAGGTGGTTGATCATCGTACTCTTGGGCATTTCCTGTGGCAGCCATCGGGCATCGACTGCCAAGAGCGCCAAACATCCTTCTGATACAGCAAGGTCGTTGCCAGCCACTCCCATAGATACAAACCATTCCACGCAGAAAGCCTTGTGTCGTGCTTTTGTTTTTGTCAGTGACTTGAATAATGACCATATACCTGATACCATTACACTAACTTCATCGACCAGTGATACGGTGACGTTCGATGCCATTTCCATTTCCATTGCTCGTTTTGGAAAGCAAACTTTTCACGCTTCCCATTCTTGGACGACTGTCGATGATTGGTTTTTGGATTCAAACAAGAATGTTATACCTACGAACAAGTTCTTTTTGGCGAGAGGGAAGATCCAATCTGTCTTGCTGTTGTTTGGGGAGTTAGATGGGGCTGGGAGCCGTGATGATTTTTCCATCGTGAATATAGAAAATAACACGGCAAAAATGGCATTGAATCAAAATGAGCGCCATCTTTATATTGAAGCGCCGATGAGCTTAGGTGATCTGGATGGTGATGGGACGCTTGAATTTGTATACCGTCAGATTTTCGAATATAATGGGCAACCGGATACTTTAAATGGGAAAATCGGAACCTACTCACCCTATTTTGTGTACACCGTAGATAGCGGTTGTGTATTAAATAAGCCGTTGACTGTCCGTTATAACCAGGAGCATTATATTTTTGCGGGGTTTAAGTACGACGAAGGTATCGAAGTTTTTTATCCCAATGATAAGAGCAAGCCCAGGCTTTGGAAACAATGAGTGCCACAGAACGGGACACTTGATCCTTTTGAATCAAAGGAAGGGCCTGGGCGATAAGTTCTTTTGCTGCTTCTAATTTTAGAGAGCCAGCATGATCCTCAGCGGTTTCCCAGACTTCGGTTACATGCACATGGTCCCCCCTTTGCGCATCTTCATTGACAATATATATCAGACAATCTTTTGCCTCTTGCATGCCTGTAGCCGCTTTCAATAAAATGGCTATCAGTTCGGCTGGGTAACGAATGTATTGAACATTCCGTATTTGTTCATGGCCTGCAATTTTGACTAGTAGGGAATTTATAAATGGATCACCGTTTCTGCGGGTATGAATTCTGACAGAATGGTCTCCAATGCTGATAAGTTGCTAGATTTTTCCAGGCAGGCCGACGCGCCCAAATTCCTTGCCTTTTTCCGGGATTCATCCGTCAGGGCCGAGGAATGGAGAATGATGGGTGTGCCTTTTAGGTGCGGTAATTGCCTGATAGCGGAAAGGCACTCAAGCCCATTCATGCCTGGCATGTGGAGGTCCAGGAAGATAATATCCGGAGTTAAATAAGGGAGTTGTTTAAGGGCCTGTTCACCGTTCATGGCCCAGGTGCATTTGTAAGGAATGCCTATCTGGTCCAGTGCGTGAACGAAAATACCTAACTCTTCTTCATCGTCGTCAATGAGCATGATGTGCTTTTTCATATGTATAGGTTTGCGTAAAATGATAATCAAGCAAAAGCCTGGACAGTAAAATTAGGGCAACCTGAAAATAACCGCCTATTTTCTCTCCTATTTTTCTGTTATTTTATTTTTGCTTTTCCTTTTATTAAGATGTTTTTTTTGTTATATTTTATAGTCCATTAAAGACCCATCCCCTGGTGGAGATGGAGACTTTCCGGAAGTGCGTGAAGTGGACGCAGAGAATACTTCGCAGTTAAAAAAAGAGGTGACTGGCATGCGCTGTTTCATAGATCCCAGGAAAAAACCTGGCATGGAAAGTAGAGAAATTTAAACCCACTTATATGAAATTAAAAATATCTGAAAAATCAGTCATGCCTTTATTGTTCCTCGGCCTGGCCTTCTTCTGTTTGCAAGTGACCGCCCAGGAATATGTCTCCCCCACCCAGGCGCCTCAAACCGGTAGATCGCCCGGTGTAAAGGTAAAACTGGTTAGCGGTGACGGCCCGACGAGGACCTATGCCATCATTTTTGCCCCTGGTGATGAAGTACTTTCTGGCCTTCAGGAGTTCGCTGTTAAGTACCAGGTTAAAAGCGCCCATTTTACCGCCATAGGGGACGCGAAATCGGCAAAGTTCGGCTGGTACGATAAGTCGAAAAAGATGTTCAAGGTTGCCCGGATTGACGCTTATGCGGAGATCACGTCCCTGGTCGGGGATATTGCCATGAAAAACGGTAAACCGGTGGTGCATGGCCATATCAATCTCGCCACGGAGGATGGGGTCGTACATGGCGGTCATTTATTGGAGGCCTTTATAGAACCTACTTTGGAAGTTATAATGACCGTTGAACCCGTCGAATTGGATAAGAAATTGGAACCTGAATTTGGCATTAACGTGATCGACCCGGATATTAAATAATGTGTATTGAACCATTGGCATTTTTCAGGGCAAATGTTTAATTTCATAAAAAACAGTCATATGAATAAGGGAAAAACAGTCGACCAACCGGCCGGGGAATTACCGGGCCATGACCAACCGGCTGCCGATCAGCCGGAGCAAAAAGAAAAGGGGTTTTTCTCCCTGGCAGGGGAGGCTTTTGCTGTTTTGGGCGAAGAAATCGTCGACACCAAAGACAAGGTGATTGAAATTACGGTGGAGCAGTTTTCCACTGTCAAAAAAGCTATCAACAAGATCACCCACAAAAAAGCCGCCTCGCCCCAAAAGGCAAAGAAAAAAGCGCCGGTGAAGAAGGCGGTTAAAAAGACAGCGGGGAAGGTGGCAAAGAAAGCAACCAAGAAGGTGGCCAAAAAGGCCGTTGCCGCACCCAAAAAAGCGGCGAAAAAGAAGACGGCGGGCGCAGCAAAGAAGAAGACCGCGAGCGTAGCAAAGAAGGCCCTCAAGAAAGCTATTGCGGCCCCGGCCAAAAAAGTTGCAAAGAAGGCGGCGACTGTTTCAAAGAAGGTTGCGAAGAAGAAGTCTACTGGTAAGAAGAAGTAAGTTATCAGAGTCGCTATTGCCAGATAGCCTGTGAATTATCCTTTTGGTACTTTTTTTAATACATTTGTACTGCTAAAGAGTTTTTTCGCCTACATATCTCATCCCATGATGGGTGTTGCCAGTACTGGCACGGGGGCAAAAGGATTTTTTAGCTTTTTTATTGCACATACGTCTCCTTACATAGGTCAGTCAATGCTTCATATTTATTTTTTAGGTATCGATGCCCCAATTGACTTCAGCTTTTCGTAATTTTTTTCACCGCTCATTTCCCCCACTCACCGAGAACTTTCCTTCCCCCACCTATAGCCCATTGCCACCCGCACCATTAGGCAATAGCTTTGACATCATTAAACAATCTAATGATGAATTACACGATTCTCCTCCTGGTCAACGCAACATCAAGCTGGCTTTCCCTATCCAGAACCCAGCGCGATCATTTTGTTGAAAACGAATTGCGCCCCATCCTCACAAAATACAGTCGATCCTGCACCATCAGCCTATTTGACTGTGACTTCACGAATCCCAATGTTTCCGACTTCATGATCGTTGAAACCGAGGATTTAAAAGAGTTTGGTTTTATGATGGGCTATTTAAGAGAGTCCAAAACCTTTGCGACGCCTTATTTTGAGATAAAGGAACTGATTGTGGGCGTACCCAATAATTTCCGTGGGTCTATGGATATAGCAGATATCAAATAGGAGCTAGTCCCGCCGTCGCCAAGAGGAGGAGCTAATTAGATTATATTTGATAACATGAAGCATCCCTATGTATTGTTGTGCCTAACGGTGTTTTTTGCCGCACCCGTCCCCACACTAAGGGCACAGTCCGGAGGGGATCAGGCGGACATGCGTGTGCTGGAATACCTGGCGGCCCATCGAACGGATGGGCAGACGGCCTTCTGGCGAACGGTATCGAATGCAAACAATTATGTGGACGTGGCTATACCTGTCGGTCTGCTGACGGCGGGCATTATCCGGGATGATGAGTCCATGCGGCAGAATGCCCTGTATATTGCCAGCAGCACGGCCTTTGCCGCGTTGTCCAATTATGTGATCAAAAAGCTGGTGAAGCGTCCCAGGCCCTTTGTCACGCACGTCCATTTCACCCCTGTGTATCGGCCGGGAGAATATTCTTTTCCTTCAGGACATACTTCTTCTTCTTTTAGTACGGCTATAGCTGTATCCAGGGCTTATCCCCGGTGGTACGTCATCGCTCCCTCGTTACTATGGGCGGGCGCCACGGCATATTCCAGGATGTACCTGGGCGTGCATTATCCCTCGGATGTGGCGGGCGGCATACTCCTGGGCGGAAGTGCAACTTTTATCATGGGTTTTATCAGGCCCTGAGGATAATTGAGTATTTTCAATGTAAACCCCCTCAGTTATGTCCTCCCGCCGTTCGTTCCTCCAGCAAATGACCGCCTCTGCTATTGCGTTGACTGTTCTTCCCCGGTTGGGTTGGGCCGCGCGTAATCTTCCGGGATCGAATCACCTCATTCATCCCGGAGCTTATCCCGGGTCCGCCGATGGACGCGTGATGAATGTAGCCATTATGGGGTTGGGAAGCTATGGTTCCCGGGTGGCGGATGCCATGCGCACTTGTACCCGGGCTAAACTGGTGGGTGTCATTAGTGGGACCCCTTCTAAGATCAGGGATTGGCAGTCCCGATATAACATACCCGAACAGAACTGCTATGACTATACTAATTACGGCCGTATCCGGGATAACCCGAATATCGATGCGGTATACGTGATCACACCGAATGCCCTCCACCATGATGCGGTGCTTCGGATCGCGAAGGCGGGCAAGCACGTGATTTGCGAGAAGCCCATGGCTGTGAACGCAAAGGAAGGCCAGGAGATGGTGGATGCCTGTAAGGCGGCGAATGTCAGGCTATTGGTGGGTTACCGGATGCACTTTGAACCTCATACGCTGGAAATCATCCGGATGCGCAAAGCGGGGGATTTCGGAAAGATCCGTTTCTTCCAGGGCCTGAGCGGCTTTGTCATAGGTGACCCTACCCAGTGGCGGATGGACCCCAAGCTGTCGGGCGGAGGGGCCATGATGGATATTGGCATCTATTCCGTCAATGGCTCCCGCTATATGACAGGAGAGGAACCCTCCTGGGTCACGGCGGAAGAGACCAAGACCGACCCCGTAAGATTTGTGGAAGGGATAGACGAGACCATTCAGTTCCAGCTTGGCTTCCCAAGCGGGGCCGTAGCTTCCTGCCTGTCCACCTACAATATGAACTACCTGGACCGCTTTTTCCTGGACGGTGAAAAGGGATTTGCCGAGCTCTTGCCGGCCACGGGCTATGGGCCTATCCAAGGCCAAACAAATCTGGGACCGCTCAACCAACCCATCGTGACTCATCAGACGGTGCAAATGGACGAAATGGCCCGGCTGCTTTTCAATGGTAAGCAACCCGTCGTGCCGATAGATGGAGAGGAAGCGGTGCGGGATCTGGCTATCGTAGACGCCATTTTCCTGGCGGCCAGGACGGGTAAAAAGATAGAACTACGCTAAAAATCACTCAATACAATTAATTAATCTTCCCGTAAGAATTTGGTCACACTGACATGGTAATTTTAGCAAACCCATTAAAGTGAAATACTACTTCATTTTGCTGCTGGCATGCTATTCCGGTATCGTATCAGCCCAATCCAGTGCCCACCCCGTTAGTATCCAACCCGCTAACGCTCATCCCGACCACATCTTCATCATTACTACCGACGGCTTCCGATGGCAGGAAGTGTTTTCAGGCGCGGACTCCGCGATGATCAATGATGACAGGCTTGTCAGGGATAAGGAGCTGATCAAACAACTGTATTGGGATTCGACGGCTGAACTCAGACGGAAGAGGTTGATGCCTTTCTTCTGGAATGTCATTGCCCGGGATGGCCAGCTATATGGCAACAGATCGTTTAACAACAAGGTCAATATGAGTAATCTGTATAAGATCTCATACCCTGGCTACAATGAAATACTCACGGGATATGCGGACCCGTTACTAATCCCGAATGTTCCCCTGAATAACAGAAATGAAAATATACTGGATTTCCTAAACGACCAGCCACAATACAATGGCAAAGTAGTTGCGTTTAGCTCCTGGAATATTTTCCCTTTCATATTCAATGAAAAAAGGAGTAACGTCCCGCTGAACAGCGGTTACCAAAAGCTGAATGATAAACAGGACGCCACCAACGGTGTCATCAACAGGCTGCAGGACGAAGTGGTGCATAAATCCAATACCAGGGACGATCTTCTGACGTTTGCCTCTGCTAAAGAATACATCAGCAAAAATCATCCGTCGGTCGTATTTATTGGGTTCGGTGAAACGGATGAGTCGGCGCATGCTGGCAGGTATGACCTCTACTTACAGAATGCTTCTGCGGTTGACCGGATGATTGAGGAGCTTTGGTATTTTGTGCAAACGGATCCCGAGTATAAGGGGCGCACGGCGTTTATTATTACAACGGATCACGGCAGGGGTAAAGAGGCGACTACCTGGCATACGCATGGCCCCTTTTCAAAGGGCTCCGGCGATACCTGGCTTGCCTGTATAGGCACCGGCATACAGCCTATGGGTGAGATGAAACAAGAGGAACAAATCTATGGGAAACAATTGGCCGCTACGATCGGTCAATTAATGGGCGAAAGATTTGAAACAAATGTAATGGTAGGAAAAGCGATCTCCCTGCCCCCTGTATCTGTATCGATCGATGCAGACATTAATTCAGTAGTGACGGACACGGAAAAATAGGCGATGGTCACTTTCATAAAAACGCAGATAGCGCTGATAATAGGGTCTTTGGCGGACTTTGGAGTCACCCTTCTTCTGGTAGAACTAGCTCATGCTCCGTATGTAATAGGGAATCTGGCGGGCAATATTTGCGGCGCCATGATGCAATTTATTTTATGCCGGGGTTGGGTGTTCAACGCGACGGAAAAGGGCATTCATGCTCAAATATTTAAATTTGTGTTGGTATACGCGGGAAACCTTTTGCTCTCTGCCGCAGGCATTTATTTTTTCACCCACTTTCTGGGCATACATTATATTATTTCAAAGTTGATCACTTCAATAGCCTTGGGATTGAGCTATAATTATTGGATGCAGAGGCAATTTGTATTCAGGACGCAGTGATCCCTTAAAAAAAGCGTTGCCGGGCCCACTGGCATGGATTATCTTAGCCGGACTTCAATGCTCCATTATGAAAGGAAATAGGCTCTTGTTACTGCTTGGCTTGGCTGCATTTATTCCTGCCATATCCATGTCGCAGAGTGCCCGGGACTCCGGGGACACGGTCTACTGGACGTCCGCCCATCCATTAAAATGGGATGATTTCCGGGCGGCGCCGGTGGCTACCTCCCCTTATGCGGCTATCACCACCGCCGGGATATTTTACACCTTGTCATATAGCAAAAGTTCGTTCAGGACGAAAGTGTACTGCTATTTTTTAAAGAGTAAGTCCTGGTGTAAAACCAAAGACCGGATCGGCCTTCTAAAGCATGAACAAGGGCACTTTGATATCACGGAGCTATTTGCGAGGAAATTGAGGGATGCGTTGAGCGCCTACCGATATAATTATGCTACGGTAAGCGGGGACTTAAAAGCGATCTTCGCACGTATCAACCGGGAAAAGGCCGCTATAAATGAGCAATACGACAGAGAGACGGATTTGTCAGCCAACCCTACCCAGCAAGCTCGCTGGAACAAAAAGATAGCCATGGCACTGAAAAAAAAGGGAATGGCCCTTATGTAGCCAAGGGGATTTGAATATCGATTGAACAACCTTCTCCCGGCGCACTGGAAAGGGACACCGTACCGTTATAAGAATTGGCCCTGTTGATAATATTTGAAATGCCTACGCCCTTTCGCTTTTTCCCAGTGATAAAGCCCTTCCCATCGTCTTTTATTTGAACATGCATAATGCCGTCTTTCGCCTGTATTCCGATAGCCACGGTTTTTGCCGATGCATGCTTATGGATATTGTTTAATTGTTCCTGTATGATCCGGTAGATATTCAGTTTCAGATCGTCTGTAGGCTCTGTTTCTTCGGGAACGTGGTAGGCGAAATTAATCTCCTGGTCGGTAATATCATGCAATGAATCAATGAGGGATTGGGTTTGCTCTTTCAGGTGAAATCCCTTTAACGGGGTTATTTGTTTTTTACTTAATAAACGGATGGCGGCGATGGTATTGTCTATGAATTCAATGCATTTTGCTAAAAAGACTTCGGTGCATTCGGGGGTGTTTTTTACTGTAATGATACACATCCGGATGCTGGCCAGTAGCTGGTTTACATTGTCATGAAGCTCCAGCCCTATTTTGTTCCTTTCCCTCTCCTGGGCCTTGATGATAGCGCGGGTAATCTTTTTTTGTTCCTGCACCTTCTGCTCCATCATTTCAAAGTCCATTTTCCTTTGCAATTCGCGGATAACAGTGACATCCCTGGCAATGGACAGGATGCTGTTCTCATCAATTTTTTTGATATTGGCCTCGGTATCTATCATCCTCCCGTCCTTGTGCAAAAAATGCCTTTCGCTGAATATATGCTTTCCCTTTTTCAACAGGTTGAATGGAATAGGGCGGGCCTTTAGCTGAACGGGATCAATGATCTGGCTTACGTTCATGCGGAGCAGTTCCTTTTTGGTATAGCCCAGCATATTACAAAAGCTATCATTGATATTGATAAAATTACCTTCGAAATCTGTCAATGAGATGGCGTCCGAAGCCAGTTCAAAAAGGGAACGGTATTTCTCTTCGCTTTTCTGGATTTCCTGCTGTGCTTTTTCACGGGGGCTGAGATCGACACCGGATCCGAGCAGGCTGATTTTTCCCTGATAATTAACGCGGTGTACATTGAGATAGAAGAGTAGTTTTTCTCCGTTCTTCCGGATGATCTCTACTTCGGTTTCTACCCGTCCTTCTTCGAGGATCCGCTTTTTGCCGGCGCGTATCCTCTCGTGGAGGCTTTTGTCAAAAAAGTCAAGGGGATTTAAATGGGGGATTTCTTCTTTACTGTAGCCGGAGGCGATTTCGAAATTTTTATTCCAGCGAAGGTATTTGCCGGATTCATCCTGCAGATAAAAAATACCGGGTAAGCAATTAATGACAGTGTCTGAAAGCTCTATTTCATTAATATGTCTTGCTTCGGTGGAAAAGGTGGATAAAGGTTGGTGCATTCCTGTGTGTAAACGATTACCAGTTCACGGTTCTAAATGATTGAAATTCGAATAGCTAATTTCTCAACAGTTCCGGTACGGTAAGAAGGTGTTTTTTTGAAATTGACTGCAAAATTAACACATTTTAATCAAATGATATTCGTGTTATAACATGAAAGGCAATAGTTGGACGGCCGGATAGATTGCTAATTCGATTAAGTATCTACTTTTCAGGATTTTACATATATGATTTGAGAGAAAAAAATTATATGACCACGGAAGCCCGGTCTTATGGACCGGGCAGGGCAAATTTTAGTTATTGAGGTAAACCTTCTTCATATCCCACGGCATTATCACCCTTTGAACCCCCTGTGTCTAAATTCCAACCGGACACCAGGAAATAGGGCTCGGCGCCGGCGGCGTCACCTGACTTGTAGGTGCACCGGATCACCCTTGTTTCCCCGGGCGCGAGCGAAATATAATTGTCCCCGAATATCACCGGGAGAATATCTCCTTCGCTCTTACCCTTCAACGCCCGGATATGTACAAAGAAGGCCACGGCTTTCCCTGTGTTCGTTAGCTTCAGCTCGTGTACCGTACTGTCTCCGTTGATCACGCTGGTGTGGTGCATTTCCAGGGCGGTCTTCGGCAGGGTCTGCAATCCGGAATAATCAGCATAGGACGACTGGGGCGTGGTATACCAGTTGGACTTTCTCCAGTTCAGGGTATCGCCCTTCGATGACAGCCAATACCAGTTAATGCTATGTACTTTTCCTTTATTATCTTTTAATTCGAGTCGTAAGAAATAAGTGTCAGACAACCCCGTGATGGACGAAGGAAGGGTGAGGCAAACCTGTGCCGTGTCTTCGCCTACTCCCGCGGTGACTGTCTGTGTATATTTCTCGGCGCCGTCTACATTATAGATGGACGCCTGCACTTTCATGTCCGGAAATTTTTGCAGGAATGAATTGATGACAGCTACCGAATTGGAGGCATAGGAATACATGACGTGCAGGGGTTCCATCGCTTTCTTCATCCCGAAATAGGTTCCGGCCGGATAAAGGTAATAGTCGTAGGTATGCCATATCAGTCCCGGCCACGGATTACTCAGCATCCATTGTACCACTCCGGTGGCGGTATTGTATTTGTGCAGGCCATAGGCTTCCATCATGGCCCGGTGGGCTTCATAGTTCTGTGCCTGTGCCTTGGCTGCAAAGTTTTTTAACGAACCGTAGGCCCCGTACCGGGCGCCGAGGGCCTTGTTAAAAATGTCAGTGGTCCCGAAATTACCGGTACCCGAATGGTAGTGCCAAGTCGCCGACGAAGTGGATAAGGAATCTTCGGGAATAAATTTGATCAGGCTCTCGTAGGGAGGTATGGAGGGGCCCGGTGAAATTTCAGTAGCGAAGCTCCAGGCCCCGCCAAATTTGTGTTTCGCATCTGTTTCCCAATAGATGGGCGGCACCCACTCATAGGGCCCGAGCATTTTCACTCCGCTGAACCCCGACACCTTTGATTTACGGTCATCGGCTGTCGCAATCACCGGGTTAGGCCATTTCAGGGATTTCTCTATATCCAGGTACCCCCTTTCCAGGGCGGTATCTGTGGGGGGCATATCGCTGCCGTTGAGCCATACCATCAGGCTCGCCTTATCGCGCAGCCAATACATCACGCTGCTGTCCGAAGCCATAGCCACGGCGCGCTCCGCCGTATCCCAGTGCTCAGGATGCTGCCAGGCCCCGCAGCACATCCAACCTGTCATGACCAGTATCCCGTATTTATCGCAGAGCTCGTAAAAATGATTATCCTCCAGCTTGCCTTCGGAGCGGATAATGTTCATGTTCATATCCCGCACCAGCCTTATTTCCTGCTCCTGCCGCTGTTCGGAGCGGCGCTGGAAGATATCCGGGGACCAGGCCGCTCCCCTGAGCATGATGGGCCGTCCATTGATGATAAATTCCCTGGACTCATCATTGATCAGCCTTGAAGTCATTTGCCGTATGCCAAAGTTTTCAGCGACCCTATTGCTTACTTTGCCATCCACGATCACCGATAGTTCGATATGGTTCAGTTCCGGTTTACCGTATTGCCAGGGCCACCAGATATGGGGGTCTTTAATATTCAACTGGGGGTAGTCGTCCGGGTCCCAGCTTACGTCGGTGGACTCCAGCGGCGCAAGGTGGATCTTTTGTTCAAAATGAATGCTGCCGTCAATCTCGCCCCTGACCACGGCTTCTTCGGGAGTATTTTCGTAATTCGTTACCCGCGCGTCCACGCTCAAATGTGCGACCGTAAGAGACGGTAGGTCAAAATGCGTTGTCACCAGCGGGTAGGCAATACCTACCTTGTCGTACGTCATTATGTCCACGTCATTCACAATTCCTCCATTGTAATCAGGAGGGTAGGGTATCCAGTCCGCATAATCAATCGCGAGGTCGCCCCCATCTTTTTGAGGAAGGAAGGGCCTGGTAATTTGCAAGGCCAGCACGTTCTCTTTTCCGTACCGTATATAATTCGTTACATCCAGTTCAATGATCCTGAATGGTCCTTTAATCTGCGTCGAGTCCGCCACCTTTTTCCCGTTCAGCCAGACGTTGGCCGTGTAGTTAATACCCTGCAACTTCAGCACGACGCGTTTTCCTTCCGTCGCCTGCGGCAAAGCCAGTTGCCGCCGGAACCACCAGCCCATATCCAACCTTGGATCGCTTAACTTTTCCAGGTTCTTCCCCATGAACGGATCAAATGGATACACCTTGTTTGCCATCAGTCCGCCGATGATTGTCGTGGGAACGCTGACGTTATACCAGCCCTTTGTGTCAAAGGCTTCTGTGGAAATGCTGGCTCCGCCCGAAGTATCCGTCACAGCCGATTGCATTTTCCAATTGTCCTTCAGCGTCCATTTCTGTTGAAGGGACGCCTGCGCCTGGACCTGTGAAAAGGCCGTATGGCAGGCTAGGGTCAGCCCCAGGTGTAAAAGGGCAAAACATAATGTCTTTTTCATCTTAATAGTATTATACTAAAACAGTTGATTTTCCCGGCTTAGCAAACTGGCCCCCAGCAGGGCGATATCTTTGGTCTGCGAACATTCAATCACAAGGTTCTTTA
>Ga0302312_10000651_pt1 | contig 24035 bp, 10 predicted proteins | sample III_Palsa_N2_1_FD_200529 | JGI IMG/M metagenome (GOLD analysis project Ga0302312, IMG submission 200529) | Peat permafrost microbial communities from Stordalen Mire near Abisko, Sweden - III_Palsa_N2_1 | ecosystem: Environmental > Terrestrial > Soil > Palsa > Peat permafrost | place: Sweden... | reverse complement strand
AAGCCCGGCGGGGATAGAGAATGTTGCCACGTTAGAAGCTATGCTGGCTGACCCCATCGGGGTGCCGTCGATCGAGAAAGTCAAAGGACCCGTTGCAGCCGTAGTTCCAGAAGGCTTTGCCGTCCCTGTAATAACCAGTGATTGACCCGGAGCAGGGGAGCCGGTGGAGGGTGTGGTGAGTGCCAATGCGAGCGTCACCGTCCCGGAGACTGTAGTCGAAGAGGTGCCGGTAAGGTTGATCACCCCGTTCTGCGGCGCATTGGAGCTGATCTCAATCGTCTCGTTCCGCGTGCCGCTGGACTGCGGAGAAAACTCATAGGAGAGGTTGCAGGTGAAGCCGGCGACCAGCGGAATACTGAAGTTGCAGGCTGGCGAAGCTGGAGTCGAGGCGATGAAGTCAGCCGTGTCGTATAGATCGATGGTACCGCCATTGGTGTAGGTGGGCGGCTCATTGCCGGAGTCGCTCAGGATAACCGACTGCGCCGCGGTCGTTGTGCCGATCGGTTCCGCTGTGGCGTAAGTCAACGTCGACTGCAGACGGTTGATGTAAGAGAAAGTGGTAACCGTATTGCCAGTATCCTGCGTAGTGTAGAGGGTACCGGTACTGTCATCCATCCAGATATCGAAGTCCTTGGTCGCACCCGTCGTTGAGAGAGTCTGATCAGCCCCCACGAGGGTTCCGTTTTCATTGGGGATGCGTCCAAGCACGCTTGCGCCGGAGGCACTAATCCACACGCTGCCGGAGGCGTCGAACGTGACACCCCACGCAGAGGTAAAGCCACTGCCGGTCTCGTAGGGCGCTATGCCACTGACCGGGATGTACAGTACCTTGCCGGTTGTGCTATCGGCGGCAGCGATGTTTCCATACAGATCAACGGCTGTGCCAACACAGGACGAACCGTAGGTGGATAAAGCTGTCGAAGTAGGGGCTGTCGCCGCAATCGCTGCGGGGATGTTCTGCTTATAAAGAATGTTGGTGCTGGCATCGCACCAGAAGATGTTGCCGCCGACGTCAGTCTTTGCGATGCGGGCACGTGAGTATCCGGAGCCAATAGTGATGACGTCGGTCGTGTTCCACGTGCCATTCTCGAACGGATACAAAATTACTGTTCCGCCGCCTGTAGCCACAATCAAATCTCCGGCGCCATTGATGGCAACTCCGTTGTTCGCGACCGTGGCAATGACGTTTGCGGTCGTCTGTCCCGCTGGGATCTCGAGAATGCGCGTTGGCGCTGTGCTGTAGCCATACTCGGCGAGGAAGATGTTACCGCCAGCGTCGGTTGTGATGCCGCGCGGCGTGGTGATGGTCGTCCCGGTCGTTGCGTTTACCGTAGGTGTTACGGTGGTCAGCGTTCCCGGATCGATGGTCATCAGGGGGCCAAGTCCACCTCCTCCGAGAAACACCCTGGCAAGCACCTTATTATTCGTGTCGTAGAGCACGATCGCCCCATAGCGCGGACCTACACCAGCGGGGGTGAGGGTGACATTAACGATACAAGTATTGCCCGCGGAGTAACTGCCCGCGGCGCAGGTATCCCCACCTGCGTCCTTGTAGTCAAGCCCCGTAATGCCCGTCGTGACGACCTTAATTGTCGTCGGCGCAAGGGAAGCCGTAAAGTTCAGTGTCACGGGGAAGGTCTGACTGGTGCTCGCGACCGGTATCAGCCCAAAGTAAATGGCGCCTGCTGTATAGCGGTAGACCGAAGTCCCCGAAGCGATATAAACCGTCCCTCGCGAATCCAACGCAAGCGCCGTCGGTGAAGCAATACTGGTAGCCAACATATTCTGCACGGTGGCCGAAGGCGCTCCGGAAACATAAGGAATCTCCAGTACGCGGCCGTTTCCGGTATCGGCGATATAGACGTTATTGGCTGCATCGGTCGCCACGCCAACCGGTGCGTTCAGCCCTGTCCCAACACTGGAAGCCGCACCGCCTCCGGTTGGAAGATACACAACCTGATTGGCGCCGGCGTCCGTTACGTATAAATTTCCAGCGCGATCAACGGCGACCTGCTTCGGAGCAGTCAGTGCACTGTACAGAACGCTCTGGGTGGTACCGGAAAGCTTCACCACCTGCTTGTTGGTTGAATCGACGATGTAGACATTTCCGCTGAGATCGACAGCCACGCCGGTCACGGTTCCAAGGCCCGTACCCAGGTTTGTTGCACCACTCACATTGAGCGATCCGCTCTGATACGGAATCTTTACCACTTGGTTGGAGGTGCCATTCGCAATATAGAGATTTCTGGCCGTATCAATGGCAATCTCGCCTGGGGATGAAAGTCCGGAGAGCACTGTAGCCGGTGCAACATTGCTGCCCTGCATTTCTTCCAGCAGACCATTGGCGCCGTCAGTCACGTAGAGATTGCCGAGCGGATCAACCGCAACGCCGGTGCCGTTGCCCAATGTACTGGTGATCACGGTCTGTGAGGTGGCGCTGACCTGCGAGACGCCTCGCTGTGCATTTGCGAACAGCGCCAGCGCTACGATAACGGTGGTGAACTTCCAGGTGAGTTGCATTGACTTCTGCATCGTATTGACTCCGGCTGCTGGGGAACTTGGCCCATTTGCTGCTATAAACTTCGCTACGTTCAATCCCACTGTGTTGCTCCTTGGATCTTTGCTGGGAAGACTGCTCATCCTGTTGCTGTACTTCGTCAGAAGTACAGCCGTGCTCCGCCAGAGATGTTGCGTGGTCTTCCCGCAGAGCCTATTCCCAAATAGGCTCCCGTAATTGGCACCTGGGCAGATGTTTCTGGGACTGTGACGGTGTTTATGTTCAGGTAAGGCACGCTGAAGTTCGGGTGATTAAGAACGTTGAACGAGTCAAAGTTAACGGTCAGCCGATAGCGAGGTGTCAGCTCAAAGGTCTTGCGCATGGAGATGTCGACATCGTAGAGGTTGGGCCCGAGCACATTGCCAACAGGAGCATCACCCACACCGACGATATAGTTGCCCTGGCAGGGCGAGGCAGAAGGGACACCTTTCCATGCAGCTGTCGTGCTCGTCGGTGTGTAAACCGTGGGAGCTGTGAAGTTCTCAAGTCCAGCCCCGGCAATGGTTGCGCTCGACGGCGTGGAGGTATAAAACCAGTTAGCTGCGGTGTGCTTGTAGAGAACCGGATAGCCGCAGTAGTTGGCGCGGCTGGACACACCGAGTTCATCTGTACCACTCACTGTGTTCAATGTGCCGCCCTGATACCGCGCCGTTCCAGTAAGCATCCATGAGGCCAACGCTTCGCGCATTACCAGGTTGTGTCCTTGCAGCGGACCGACCTGCACAATATAGGTCGAAGTAACGACGTTGCGCCGGTCGAAGCTGGTTGGCCCATAATTGTATTTCTTCGAGTACAGTTCGATATGGTCGACGTCACCGTCCGCGCTGCCGGTTGAAAGCGCCTTGGAGAACGTATAGGTCAGCGTAAAGCGTCCCTTGCCGACGCGACGATTCAGGTTGGCCTGTAGCGCGTTGTAGTTGTAATCGACGTCCGAGCGCCACTGATAGATCGCATCGTAACCCGCGTAGCCACCATAGCCATTGCTGTTGGCAGGCGGCAAGGCAGCACAGGCGGTTGACCCCTTTAGCGGCACCGTTACACCACCAGCGGTTGCCGCATTCGTCGGCAAGGTCGCCGAAGTGTACTGACGCATCCAGTCCAGAACAGGGACCGCCTGCTTAGCTGCGTCGAATGCCGCGACAACGCAGTCTTCCACTGTTGGATCGACGCCGTTGATGTCCGGGTGGCGTAGTAGGTGGCGCCCTTCCGCACCTACATAATTGATCTGCAGGAAGAAATCCTTGGCCATCTGCTGCTGAATGCCGAAGTTGTACTGATACACATAGGTGCGTTGGAACTTGGGATCCAGCGTGTACATCGCAGCAAAGGGATACTGATTTGACGCATACGACGCAATGTTGTCCATGTTGCCGTTTTCGATGTTCACATTCGGCTCATAGGGAGGCAAAATGAGCGTGGAGAAGTTGGCATTGGCCTGCGGTGTGTCGTAGAAGAGACCAGCTCCGCCACGAAAGGCTGTCTGACCGTTGCCATTGAGGTCATACGCAAAGCCGACGCGCGGCATAAAGACATACTGGCTGCTGTAGAAACCACGTTGACCGCTCGTAGGCACAGCTAGCGTATTCGGCAGCAACGCCGTGGGTACGTGGGAGGCTTGATCCGCTGGGACCCCGGTTCCCGCGCGCCGCAGGCCATTATTTACATTGCCAAGGCCGGGCGTGATAACTCCGAGCGTATTCACATAGACAGCCTGGTTGGGCTGGTAAAGGTTCGGATAGAAGTCCGACAAATTATCCTGTGCCGCCGTCCACGGTGTCAGGTGTTCGAACCGCACACCGAAGTTGAGCGACAGCTTGGAAGCGGCGCGCCAGATGTCGTCCACATACGCCGCATAAGACGTAAGGCGAAACTGCCCGAAGGTATCAGTCGGCGCCTCTGAATAAGTTTGGAAGTTCCCCAGCAGGGCATCCGCGATCGGATTGCCCGTTGTATTGGTGCTGGCCGTTGGGGTAAAGGATGCCGCTCCCGTGAAGTTCGCTTTGCCATTGGTATCGGCCCGGTTACGACCGATCAACGCCCCGAACTTCAGCGTCTGCCGCGCAATAACGAGCGTATAAATATCTTGCAGCTGGAAATAGCTGGGATGATAGCGGTTCATGTAAGAGTCCGAATCCAGTGCCGAAAAGCCATAAAGATTGATGCCCGGGATACCAACCTTGGAAGCATTCACGTAGTACGGCTGATAGTTGTAGTCGTAGCTTGAGCGCAGCCACGAAGTGCCGTATGGCTGGAAGTTGATCGACGAGAAAAGCGCGCCGAAGCTGATCTCATTGACCGCCTGTTGCGACACCACGAGGCTGTGCGATAGCAGCACGTTGTTGGCTGGCGCTTCATCGTGATACGGCGTCACAGGTGTCGCTCCGTCGCCGATGGGATTGGTCGTCGTGTGCGTATCGTCGAACCAGCGGCCATACGCGGTCTGTCGCCGGCTGATCGTCCAGTCCACACGTGCCACGTACTCGTGAATGCGATACGGTTGGGGCAGCTCGAAGATTGTGTTTCCATTATTGGTGCAGTCACCGAGCGCGACATTGCAGGCCGTACCCTGGTAGGACGTCGCCTGCGAGATCACATAGTTCATCTCGTTCTGGAAACCGCGGCCAAACGCCGTAATGTACGGCGACATATCGCAGGTAGATTGCGGCAGGTGCTGCGTCACCGGCTGGCTGTTGACGAAGATCGTGAAGTTGGTAAACGCGCAAGCGCCTGGGGTGCCGAATATCCCGTTTACCTGTGCCTGTAGCGGCAGCGTCTGCACAGCCGGCTGGTCCTGCTGCGCAATCAGTTTCCACTCTGCGCCGATGAAGAAGAAGAGCTTGTCATGCCCATCGAATACATGCGGAATAATGATCGGCCCACCCACGGCGCCGCCGAAGTCGTTGTAGCGCAGATGAGCGTGTATCGGCGCATATGTTATCGAGTTCCGCGAGAAGTAGTTTGTCGCGTCCACCGCACTGTTGCGGATGAACTCGAATAGCGTCCCATGGATGCGGTTGGTGCCCGATCGTGAGACCACATTGATCGTCGGCCCTGCGGCCTGCCCATACTGAGCCGAAAACGAGGAGGTCTGCACCTTCACGTGGTCGATGAAGTCGATGCCAACGTTGTTGAACTGCGCCGCGTTCGAGCCGATGTCCTTGTTGAGAAACCCATCAATGTAAAGACCGTTGGCGGTAGCGCGTGCGCCGTTCAGATTGATGTTCGTGGTGGTCATGCTGGTCGTCGTGGAGATAGCGTCGCCAAGCCCGGCCTGCACCGAACCGGGCAGCGTCCCCAGCAGGTCAAGGTAGTTGCGTCCATTCAACGCCAGGTCGCGCACCGTGTCGCCGTCGATCACATGCGAGACCTCGCCGGTCTGCGTGTTCACCTGGTCCACCGTCGCCGTCACCACGGTAATCTCTTCATTATGTCCGGAAGGCTTCAGGTCAAAGTTCGAAGTCACCGCCGACCCATCGGAAAGCACATAGCCTTGGTTCGCCGTGCTGCTGAAGCCCTGCGCCGTCACTGTAACGTTGTAGGTGCCCGCAATCAGCGACGCAAACGTATAGACGCCCCCGCTATCCGTCTTTGCGGTAGTGTTCTCTCCGGTCTCCACGCGGGTTGCCACCACCGTCGCATTGGGAATCACAGCGCCGGAGGAATCCTTTACGACGCCGCTAATGCGTCCGGTATCTGCCTGGCCCCAGGCGTGCAGCGCCCCACCCATCCACAACAGGGCAAACACAAGTAGCAGCCGCCCAAGCCTGCCCATCACGCAATAGTTGTTTCTAGTCTGCACGCTGCCAAACATCATCTTGCCGAGACCTCGGTTCAACATCTGATTTCCGCCCACACGTCTGCCTGCTTTTTCATTTAGCGTTTCGCTGAATTGCAAGGTTCGGTGCAGGCAAGACGGTAAGGAATTTGAGATTGTAATGTCAAGAGAAAAATAGTTTTTGTATTGGTTATATCTGCTGCGGCCCGTTTCCAGGAAAACGTTCTATATTCCGATAAGCAGCAAAAATCCTCCCTTGTAACCCTTTACGGCTTCGTCGCCGTCTCATCCACCTCAAGCCGCAGGTAGTCGTAGATAACCCCCGCCATCACACTTCCGCCTGGAACGTGCAAAGTGATCTCATTGCTCCCCGAATGCAGTAAACCGGATGAAAAGCGAACATCGTGTTCGCTCCACGAACCCTCAATCCCATCTCGGTTGATCGTCGCGTTATAAACCAGCGGCGCCAGGTCCCCAATCTCGGTGCCGTTGACGCTCACAAAGACGTGCCGCGCCGCAACCCCGCAGATTCCCGTCCGCAGAATCAGATCGCCTTTCATGGCCGCCGTCCCCTCAAAGCTGATCTTCCAGCTCGTATCCGCTCCATTCATGCCACCCGGCGGCACGCCATGGGCGGCGTTCGGCACCTGCTCGAAGTACCAATCCTTCCGATAGTTGCTCTTCCCAATGGTGTACTCCACATCGTTTGGGAAGAGCTTGGCATAGAGCAAGTACATCCCCCAGTGGTCGTACTGGTCGCCCATAAAAAACTCCGAGCCGCTGCGGTTCGGGTAGCCAATATCCCATAGCTGCCGGCCATAGCGCAGCGGCTTCCACATCACGTTGCCCAGCACGACGGGCTTGCCCGCCGTCACCGTAACGGTCGGCCCATCGAACTCACCAAAGATCCCATCGGCCAGCGCTGCCAGCACATAGCTGCCCGGACGCACCTTGAGTATCGTGAAGTTGCCATCCGCGCCTGCGTCCACCCAGAACTGGTAGCTCTTCGCATCGTGTTGCCAGCCGCCATTCTCATCGCCCTGCGCGATAAGACCTACCAGCATGCGGCCTGCCGGTCGAGCGGTGGGATCGTCATCCTTCACCACCAACTTGCCGGTAACGCTGCCGCGACCTGCGGTCAGCGGATAGTCCTCACTCTGTACCCAGTCAAACGGCCACTGCGCGTGCTGCCGTGCTGCCTCTGCTAGCGCATCCTGGAACATCGCCTGCGGCGTAGCCGCATGGTTTACATAGATCAGGATCGGTCCCACAACCTTGCTCCACGCCTCACCCGCAGCCAGGTCCAACGACGAGCCACCGTAGTGCGTGCTCCGCCAGTAGTCCAGCACAGTGGGATCGCCGCCCGCTCCATCATCCAGGTGAGAAGTCAGTTCATACTTCGTAGGCCCGCCGCTCAGGTACTCCTGCGAAGGATTGATCAAGTACAGCCCGATATGTTTCGTCGTGCTCGACCACCCGAAGGCCGGAGAGTCAAACTGGTCTACAGAGTAGTCGTACTTGTGCTCGGTTTTGCCCGTAAACTTGCCTGTCGTCAGCCGTCGCGCCTCTTTCATGTTCAAGGGCGAGCCATGGTCCCAGTCATAGCCGCTGGGCATCAGCAAGTTGTGGCGTGCGTCGGTTGAAAGCCAGTCGAACAGATCGCCGTTCAGCTTTGCGCCAAAGCGGCTCTCGCCAACACTGGTCGCCGGGTAGCTGGCCGGGTGTGAAAAGATGGCATACGTATAGATGCCGTGGTCGGCTTTGCCAAGGCTGTAGCGGATCTCCATATCCACCACCATGCCTGGACCCGCTTCATGCAGCAGGGACCGCCAATCGGCCTTGCCGCGTATGTAAACCTCTGCCCGCGCACCGCCATTCGGTGCGGGGTCAATCGATAGCCCATCGGTCCGCTCGGCCGCCGCAGATGGGTTTTGCTCCCAGTAACCCGCATGGTGGCCGGACTTGTTGCCCATCGTCTCCTCGCCGTCATACTTCAGCGACTTCAGGTCCCCCGTCACCCGATCGATCTCCGCCGTCACGTAGCTGTTTTGCAGAACGTAAACGCCACGCTCCTGGCTCACCGTAACCGGCTTTTCCTGCGCACGAAGCAGGCAGGGAACTGCCGCCACCAGGCAAAGGAAAGCTGTCGTTCTCAAGGACTTTCTCATAACTGAATTCAGGCTAGGGGTTCGCAAGGGCATCATTCGCTGGCGTGTACTTGCTGCTGTTGACATACTCATAGTCGTTCCATCCGGTTACCGCGGGATCGGCTGATGTGTTCGTGATCTCCATCCGCAAAGCATCCAGCATCACGCCATCCACCTGGCTCACGCCAAGCGTCAGCACATTGTCTTGTCCCGCAGGCTTCAAATCCGAAGTCGGCCATTCGAACGCAATCCATTGCGTATACCCGGAAAGGCCGCTGCGCACCATGCAATCGCTGCTATTGAGGTAGTGCCACACCAGTTGCTTGTTGTTCAGCGTCGGCACCACGCTGCCCTCCACGCACGCGAGCGCCACGGAGAGCACAACATACTGCCCCTGCGCCTGCTGGGCGGCTGTGGTCATAAAGTGGATCGTCAATCCCGGCGACCGCGTTGTTGCCACATTGGCCGCGCCTACGTATGACGGCACAATGTAGTTGTATCCGTCAGTGGTATCGTCGCTCGCGCTATAGATTCCCGCATACAGGCCCGGATCGAACGTCCCCCACTGCACATAGTTGATCAGGTCCAGGCTGTCGCTCGCCGGCGTCAAGCCTTCTGCCGTCGCATAATAAACCTCACCGCCTTGGTTCGCCGCAAAGTCCTGCCAGTAGTTGTATGCGCCCCAGTAATTCCTTAGGTCGTTGCCGAGGCCGTCGTGTCCATGCAGAAACTCATGTCCCGACCGGTCCGGTATTCCTATCGTCCAGATCGGCGCTGAGGCGCCGAAGTTCTCCGGCGTAAACGTCAGCGCTCCCGCATTGGTCGTGCTGTTAGCCGCCACAGCAACGTTGTTCACCCGCAGCTCACCCCACTCACCCAGCACATAGCTGGAGAGCCGGTATGTACCCGGCGCCACCCCCGTGAAGTTTGCCGCCGCCGTGCTGCTGTTGTTTGCCCAGTACTGACGTCCTGCATTCGAGTACTGAAAGTTCGTCGAGTTATCGCCCAGAACAGTCCAGGCTCTATAGGGCGTAGTCGCGCCTGTACCAGCAATCGTCGAATTCACTCCACCACGCGCCGTCGAGGCAACATACCCGCTGCTCGCCAGCGTACCGTCCGTGTCATACAGGCTGTTGAACTGCGGCAGCCACGTCTGAGCCTCCTGGTAGAGGGCCGCCGGCGTCGTATTCGTCGCATTGAACGCGTTGAAGTGGAAGTAGTAAGGCCCGAAGAGACGGTTGGTCGCCACTCCCTGCGGTGGCGTATACGCCAGTTCATTATCCAGATGACTAGAAAGCGCCTCCATCATCAGGATGTTGTTCGTGAAGATCAGGTCCTGCTTCGTCGGCCCACCCACCAGCGACTCCGCACTCGGAATCACCGTCCATGCGCCATACGTACTCCCATAAACGCCATGCTCCTGGTGCAGATACTCATAGCTCGCATAGTCATACTTGGTATAAAACTCGCGCGTAAACCCCGAAGGCAGCGTGAAGCCGTGCAAATCGACGACAGCATTCTCCACCTGCCTGCCAGGATCGGTAGAACCGGTATCGGCAGTCGAAGGTTGCGGCACATCATTCACTCCCATGTTCCCCAGCCCCTCATTCACCGTATAGGTATCGGTAAACTGCGCCAGGTTGATGCGGAATACGTACTGCCACTGCCCAATGGACCCCGCAATGTCGGTCGCCGAGTGCCCCACGGTGGAGTACACATGGAACCCTGTGTCATTGGCCGTAAGAACAAAGTGCTCCGTCGTTGTAAAGGCATTCGAAGCACTCGAAGGTACCGCGATCCACCAGTCGATATACTCGTTGCCGATCTGTGAGTAACCGGAGGTCGGTGTCCCCGCACCAGGGCCCGTATTGTCCATATAAAGCCCGTCCGGCTGTCCATTAGAACTTCGAGTGGTCGTGTCCACCAGTTGGTCTGGATAGCCGGCCAACTGGACGCCCCACACATTCCCCGTCGTCGAGTTCCAGTTCAGCGTCAATGCACCATTCGTAATAATCCAGTCACTGGCATTGGAAGTATTGATCGAAAGCGTCCCCGTCCCTGTTCCACTCAGCCCGATCGTCTGCGTAGCCGGCAGGGCATTGCTCGTGATGGCGAGCGCCGCGCTGTAGCTTGTAGCCAGGAACGGCGTAAACGTCAGTGTGATGGTGCAACTGGCCCCGGCGGCCACGCTCGTCCCGCAGGTATTAGTCTGCGCAAAGCTCGCCGCCGCCCCGGTAAGGCCCACGCTGTTAAGCATCAGCGTCGCATTGCCGGTGTTCTGCAGGGTCACCGTCTGCGCCGCGCTGGTAGACTCCGCCGCCGCCGTAAAGCTGAGCTGTGTACTGCTCAGCGTGATCGCCGCCCCGCCAACAGTGCCTGCCAGCGCCACGCTCTGCGGCGAGCCGCTGCCATTATCCGCGATAGAAAGGCTCGCGCTGTAGCTGCCCAGGGCCATCCCTGTAAAGGTCACAGTCACATTGCAACTGCTGCCTGCCGCCACGCTGGAGCAGTTGTTGGTTTCGTTGAAGCTGGTCGCATTGGTTCCACCCAGGTCTATCCCCGTAACACTCAGTGGTGCATTACCTGTGTTGGTCAGTACCAGCACTTGTGGCCCAGCGGTTGTGCCAAAATTCGTGCTGAAGCTCAACGACGTGCTGCTCAGCCCCAACACAGGCGCATCGCCCACCCCGGTCAACGTAACGACCTGCGGCGACCCGCTCACACTGTCCGCAATGTTGAGTGTTGCCCCATAGCTGCCCGCCGCAGAGGGCGCAAAGCTGACCGCAACGTTGCACGCCGCACCCGCCGCCAGGCTGGCCCCGCATGTATTGGTCTGGCTAAAGCTGCTCGCATTGGCGCCCGCAAGACTGATCGAGCCGATCGACAGCGCCGCCGTCCCCGTATTGCTAACGCCAACGTTCTGCGATGCACTTGTAGCACCCACCGCGGCCGCGAAGCTGAGCGAACTAGCACTCAGTGAAACCGCCGCTGACCCCGTAGACGAGCCACCAGCGTTCTGGGAACTGCCCGAGCCACATCCTGAATTCAGGATCGATATGGAGAGTGCGGCTGCCAGAATAAGAGGAGTTAGAGCGTGGTGTCGCATATCACCAATGTACTTATTGAATTTGTTTCTAATTTGGTTCGCGAAGACTATAACACCACGAAGATTTGCTTGTCTTCACAAGCATCTGCCTGTCCCCATGACAAGTTTGCTGGTCACTTTATCCCACCGTAAAATCACCGTCCGCGGCGCCGTAAAAGCGACCCCGCCCACCGTGTTTTTCACCGCAAAATCTTGCAGTTATTCCCCTGCCGCAGGGCTGTTTGTAGTGGGATCCAGCTTCCGTGCGATAGATTTCGCCTGCGTAAACAGCAACAAATAGTCCGGCCCACCCGCCTTAGAATCAGTCCCGGACATCTTAAATCCCCCAAAAGGATGCGCCCCAACCATCGCACCCGTACATTTGCGGTTCAAATACAGATTTCCAACATGAAACTCGGAAGAAGCACGAGCCAGCTTCTCCTCTGAAGACGTATAAACAGCGCCAGTAAGCCCATATTCAGTGCCATTAGCAATAGCAAGCGCATCATCGAAATCACGCGACGGCAAAACTGCAAGCAGCGGTCCGAAGATCTCTTCTTGGCATATCCGCGACTCAGGCTTAAGCCCGGTAACGATGGTCGGCCGTATAAAATAACCCTCCGAGCCCAACCCTGCCGGCGACCCGCCAGCAACAATCTTTCCAAGGCTGCGCGCCTCCTCGATATCTTTCAAAACCCGCTGATAAGAGTCGTTTCCAATAACCGGTCCCGTAGCATTATTCGTTGCCGGATCACCCTGCGCAAGAGCCTCCGTGCGCTCCGTCAACTTTGCAACAAAGCGATCGTGGATAGATTCACTAACAATAACCCGGGAGCACGCCGAACACTTCTGGCCATTGAAACCGAAGGCAGAGGCAACAACACCGTCAGCCGCTATATCCAGATCGCTATCCGCCTCGACGATGATCGCATCCTTGCCCCCAAGCTCCAGAATAGTTCGCTTGATAAAGTGCTGTCCGGGGACGATCTTCGCGGCCTTCTGATGAATATCGAGACCCACCTTCCTTGAGCCGGTAAAGGCGATGAATCGAATCTCAGGATTCTGTATTAGAGCGTCGCCAAAAGCAGCTTCACCTTGCGCCAACGTGACCACGCCCTCCGGTAGACCACACTCCCGCAGCAGCGAGACGAACTGTTGTGCGATAGTCGGCGCCAGCGGCGAAGGCTTCAGCACCACAGTGTTTCCAGTAACGATGGCTGCGCAGGTCATCCCGGCCATGATGGCAAGCGGAAAATTCCACGGCGGGATAACAGCTCCCACGCCGAGCGGCACATAAACGAGCCGGTTGTGCTCCCCCGGAAATTGAATTGAGGGCTGCGCGGAAGCGAGGCGAACGGCCTCGCGCGCATAATACTCGAGGAAGTCGATGGTCTCGGCCGTATCGGCGTCTGCTTCAGCCCAGTTCTTGCCGGTTTCAAGCACAAGCCATGCCGAAAACCACATCTTGCGTTCCCGCAGCGTAGAAGCAGTACGGTGCAGCAACTCCGCACGCTCGGCCATCGAGCGAGCACTCCATGCAGGAAATGCCGCCGCCGCAGCGGAGACAATAGCTGGCACAAGCTCAGGCCCAGCAGCCGCATGAACTCCAATACGCTGGCTGGGTCTCGCCGGATTGATCGAAACAATCTCGCTCGAAGTGGCCACCGGCTTGCCGTTCAACAGGAGCGGATAGGGCGCGCGATCCAGTTCGCGAGCCACCGAGATCAGGGCTTCCTTTATCGCCGCTGCGTTTTTCGGGACAGAAAAGTCAACCAGGGGTTCATTACAAAAAGGCGCGAGAAGGGAAGACCCAGCTAAACTCATAAGGAAATTGTACTGCGCTGCATCAACTGTAGGGGTGCCGGCAACTATCGGACGCCTGTCCTATTTGTGCTGTATTGACCACAAACTACTTTTGAATCGTGCACCCCACCCTGAGCGTCTTTAACTCAACCGTTTAGCTATGTGCTTCTTGCGCTGGTCAGCGATGCACGATGAACGAGAAAGATTCGGAGAATTAGCAATGGGTCTACAAAAAGGGACGACGGTAGCAAAAAGCACCGCCTCTGCGATTTCCCATCGGGACATCCCCATGAAAAAAGGCCACGTCGCCACAGCTGGCTTGATACTTGCCATGAGCTTCGGCGTGCTTACTGGATGCGAAAAAAAGCCCGCCGCTCCCACCGGCCCGCCGCCGCCGATGCCCGTAACGGTCGTCCCGGTGCAGCAGGCGGACGTTCCCCTGACCGGTCAATGGGTCGGCACGCTCGATGGCTACGTGAACGCCCAGATCCAACCTCAGGTGAGCGGATATCTCCTCCGGCAGGACTATCGCGAGGGTTCGCTGGTCTCCAAGGGCCAGGTGCTCTTTGAGATCGATCAGCGTCCCTTCCAAGCCACTCTCGACCAGGCGAAGGGTCAGTTAGGTCAGGCGAAGGCTCTTCTCGGGCTTCAGCAGACCAACGTCGACCGCGACAAGCCCCTCGCCGAAGCCCACGCCATCGCCCAGAGCCAGCTCGATACTGACCTGGCGCAGAAGGCCCAGGCAGCAGCATCTGTGCAGACAGCAGAAGCAGCCGTCGCCAATGCCCAGCTCAATCTCGGCTTCACGCAGGTACGCTCGCTGATCAGCGGCGTTGCCGGTCAGGCCACCGTGCAGGTCGGCAACCTCGTCAGTCCCCAGGCGGTCCTCACCTCCGTCTCGCAGTTGAACCCGATCAAGGCCTACTTCTCCATCAGCGACAGCGAGTATCTCGGCCTCATCCAGCGCTCGAAAGCCGGCGGCGGAGACCTGCTGAACGGCGCTTCAAAGATTCCGCTAACACTCACGCTCTCAGACGGACAGGCCTATCCAAGCAAAGGTCACATCGTCTTCGTTGACCGCCAGATTAACGCCCAGACCGGCGCCATCCGCATCGCCGCCGAGTTCCCAAATCCCGGCAACGTTCTGCGTCCCGGCCAGTTCGGGCGCATCACCGCCGACACCGAGATACGCCGCAACGGCTTGCTGCTTCCACAGGTCGCCGTGCAGGAGCTGCAAGGCCTACAGCAGGTCTATGTCGCCGGTCCCGATGGTAAAGCTCACCTCACAACCGTCCAACTAGGCCCGCAAATCGGCACAAACTGGCTAGTCGTGGGCGGCGTCTCTGCCGGTCAGCTCATCATCACCGATAACCTCATGAAGCTTCGCGACGGCGCGCCCGTTACACCGCACCAGGCCCCTGCCGCTCCGGTCGATCAGACCAGCAACCCGGTCGGGAGGTAGTCGATGTCGAGTTTCTTCATCCGCCGTCCCATCGTTGCGATCGTTATCGCCATTGTCACTGTCATCCTCGGTGTCGTCTCGCTGGTTTCGCTGCCCACCTCGCAGTATCCGGATATCGTTCCGCCCGAAATCCTCGTTACGGCCACCTACCCCGGCGCCGACGCAAAAACCCTCAGCCAGGCTGTTGCGACCCCCATCGAGCAGCAGATGAATGGCGTCGACAACATGCTCTACATGAGCTCGACCAGCGCAAACAACGGCGTTGTCCAACTCACGGTAGACTTCGACGTCAAAACCAATCCCGACACGGACCAGGTCCTCGGACAGCTCCGCGTCGATCAGGCTCAATCCCAACTTCCCGCTCAAGTCACCACTGCCGGCCTCACCGTGCAGAAGGCGCTTACCTCGCCTCTCATGCTGGTCGCAGTCAACTCGCCGGGCGGCAAGTTGAGCCAGGACTTCCTCACCAACTACGCCATCATCAACCTCCAGGACCAGATCACCCGCGTCAAGGGTGTATCCCGCGTTCAGGTCTTCGGCGGCACTTACGCTCTCCGCGTGTGGGTCCAGCCCGACCAGATGGCCAAGCTAGGCGTCACTGCCCCTGAAGTCATCGCGGCGATCCAGGCTCAGAACAACGTGAACCCCGCCGGCCAGATCGGTGGTGAACCCATCCCTCAGGGCCAGCAGTTCACCTACACCGTCCGCACGCAGGGACGCCTCGTCAAGCCTGAGGAGTTCGGCGACATCATCGTCCGCGCCAATCCCGACGGCTCCATCCTTCATCTTCGCGACATCGCCAGGGTCGAGCTCGGCGATCAGGCCTACGCCATCTCGGGCCGCTACAACCAGGCCCCCTCCGGCGTTATGGCTATATACCAGCTTCCCGGGTCCAATGCCGTTCAGACGGCTGAGGCGGTCCGTGCGCGCATGAAGGAGCTCTCCGCAACATTCCCCGCCGGAATCACGTACGATGTTCCGCTCGACACCACCAAGGCCGTCACTTCGGGCATCCACGAGATCGTCCTCACGCTTCTCGAAGCCCTCGCTCTCGTTGTCATCGTCGTCTTCATCTTCCTGCAGGGCTGGCGCGCCACGCTCATTCCGCTGTTGGCCGTTCCGGTCTCACTCATCGGAACGTTCATCATCTTCCCGGCCCTCGGCTTCTCCATCAATACGCTCTCGCTTTTCGGTCTTGTCCTCGCGATCGGACTTGTCGTCGACGACGCCATCATCGTCGTCGAAGCCGTCGAGCACCATATCGACGAGGGCATGACCCCGCAGGCCGCCACCGAGCAAGCCATGAAAGAGGTCGGCGGCCCTGTAGTCGCCATCGCTCTCATTCTTGCTGCGGTCTTCATCCCGACAGCGTTCATTCCCGGCATCACCGGCCGGCTCTATCAGCAGTTCGCTGTCACCATCGCAATCTCGGTGTTGATCTCCGCGTTCAACGCGCTCACACTCTCTCCTGCACTTGCCTCTCTGCTACTCAAGCCGAAGGGCGATACAGAGCGCAAAAAGAGCCTCTTCGCACGCGCCTCAGCCACCTTCAACAAGTTCTTCGGCCGCGCGACGGACAGCTTCGTCTCCACCTCCAACGTCCTCATCCACAAGTCGGGCCTCGCCATGATCGGCCTCGCGCTGGTCGCAGTCCTGGCCGTGTTCCTTGGCAGCACTCTTCCCGGCGGCTTCATCCCCACGGAAGATCAGGGCTACATGTTCCTCGCCCTCCAACTACCAGATGGTGCCTCAGCCCAGCGTACTGACGCCGCACAGCAGAAGATCACGGCGGCCCTCCTCAAGACCCCCGGCATTCAGGGCGTCATCGCAGTTACCAACTTCTCGCTCCTCACCCAGGTCCAGAGCACCAACGCCGGCTTCTTCTTCGTCGCACTCAAGCCCTGGGATGTCCGCAAGAGCAAGCAGGAGCAACTCGACTACATTCAGGGCAATCTTCAAAAGCAACTCGGAGCTGACCCTGACGGCATCGCCTTTGCCTTCCCACCGCCTTCCATCCCCGGTATCGGAACCTCCGGCGGCGTCACCATGGTGGTCGAAGATCGCTCCGGCACCGACGATCCCACGCTGCTGACGAAGGATGTCTTCGGCTTCCTCGGTGCGCTCAAGCAGCGCCCTGAGATCGCCGTAGCCATCCCGTCGTATCAACCCAACGTCCCACAGATCTACGCAGATGTAGACCGTGAGAAGACACTGCAACAGCAGGTCAGCCTCACCGATGTCTACACCACCATGCAGACCTTCATGGGCGGCTATCTCGTGAACTACTTCAATCGCTTCGGCCGCCAGTGGCAAACCTACGTCGAAGCCGAGGGCACGTCTCGCAAGGACATCGCGAACATCAACCAGTTCTACGTCCGCAGCGCCAACGGAGGCCAGGTCCCGCTTGCGTCGCTCGTCAACGTAAAGCAGATCACCGGTCCTGAGTTCATCTACCGCTTCAACGAGTTTCCCGCCGCGCAGCTCAACATTACCGGCAATCCTGGCTACAGTTCCGGCCAGATCCGCGCCGCGCTGGAAGAGACATTCAAAAAGACCATGCCGGCAAGCGCAGGCTTTGACTACTCCGGCATGTCCTTTCAAGAGCAGCAAGCGGAGAAAGGCATTCCTTCATGGGCTGTCTTCGCTCTCTCGTTGCTCTTCGTCTTCCTCATCCTGGCCGCTCTCTACGAAAGCTGGACACTGCCCTTCAGCGTGCTACTCAGTACCCCGGTCGCGATTCTCGGCGGATACATCGCTCTCCACGCACGTCTGCTGGAGAACGACATCTTCGCCACCATCGGCATGGTCATGTTGATTGGCCTCTCGGCCAAGAACGCGATTCTGATCGTCGAGTTCGCCAAAACCAACTACGAAAACGGACAAAGCATCGCAGAGGCCGCTCTCCACGCCGCTCGATTGCGCTTCCGTCCAATCGTCATGACGGCGTTAGCCTTCATCTTCGGCTGCCTTCCGCTCTGGATCGCCACCGGCGCGGGCGCTAACTCTCGCCGCATCCTCGGCACGGTCGTTATCGGCGGCATGATTCTATCCACCGCCCTTGGCCTCATCTTCATCCCCGTCACCTTCTCGGTAGTCGAGTACCTCTCGCATCGCTTTGCAAGAGGCGGCAAGGGAACCACGATGGACTCCAAGGCCGACTTCGATCCAGTCGCCGCCGGCAAAGCCGCCGGAGGCGGACCCCAGACCCCGACCCAGGGAGGTCACGCATGAGATATCTCTTGAAACACAGCAGCCTCTCGACTGCCGCACTATTCGCCGTGTTCCTCACCGGCTGCAACGTCGGCCCCAAGTACAAGCGTCCCAACTATCCCGCGCCGCCGGCCTTCCGCGGTGCGGATAACGCGGACGTCTCCAGTGACCCCAAGGGCTCGCTCGGCGATGAGCAATGGGCCACGGTCTTCCAGGACCCCACGCTCCAGGACCTCATCAAAACAGCGCTTGCCAACAACTACGACGTCCGCATCGCAGCCCAGCACATCCTCGAGCAGCAGGCGCAGGTGCAGATCACACGTTCGCAGCAGTTTCCAACCCTGAGCGTGGGTGGCACTGGGGCAGGCGCTGACATCCCTTCGCTGAACACCAGCACCTCCACAATCAGCCCTCTTGTTGAAGGCGCTTTCAGCCTCTCTGCCGCGTGGACGCCTGACTTCTGGGGCCTCTACCGCAAGCAGACCGCCGCAGCCCGCGCTCAGTTGCTCGCGCAGACCTGGGCCCAGCGCGCCGTCCGCATGACGCTCGTGCAGCAGATCGCCACAGCCTATCTGCAACTCCGCACACTCGACCAGCAGTTGGCGATCACCCGCGAGGCCCTCAAGACCCGTCAAGACTCGCTCGACCTCACTCGTACCCTCGAACAGGGAGGCGCCGCTCCGCTCTCCGATGTCCGTCAGGCCGAAGAGCTCCTTTACACGGCGTCCTCGGAGATCCCACAGCTTGAGCAGCAGATTCAGCAGCAGGAAAACGCCATCAATCTCCTGCTCGGCAAGAACCCCGGACCTCTGACTCACGGCGATCTCAGTGCCCTCACTCCGCCGCCGCAGGATCTCCCTGTTGGTCTACCGTCGCAACTGCTGGAGCGCCGCCCCGACATCCAACAGGCCGAAGCGACGCTCATCGCCGCCAACGCTCAGATCGGCGTGGCCCGTGCCCAGTTCTTCCCGCAACTCACCATCAGCGGTTCTGCGGGCATCGGTGGCAACAGCTTCCCCACCATCTTCGGTGCCAACAGTCAGACCATCTACGGCATCGGACAGCTAGCCCAGCCGATCTTCGAAGGCGGCAAACTTCGCGGTCAGCTTACGCTCTCTGAAGAGACCGAAAAGGAGATGGTGCTCAACTACCAGAAGACCATCGCCGGCGCCTTCCGCGACGTCTCGAACGCGCTCATCGCCCTCAACAAGCAACGTGTCTACCGCGAACAGCAGGAAAAACTCGTCGCCGCCGCTCAGGACGCAACCCGTCTGGCCCGTGTTCGCTACAAGGGCGGCGCAACCAGCTACTTGGAGGTCCTTACCACCGACTCCAATCTCTATACCGACCAGCTATCCCTCGCCAGCGCCCAACAGGCCGAGGCCCTAACGCTGGTCCAACTCTACAGCGCGCTCGGTGGCGGCTGGCAATAACCGATCTCCGGGTGGCCCATTTATGACGGTCTCATCGTCATGAATGGGGAGCGCCGTCGCCAACTCGCCCAAAATCCTGTCAGCCCCACTCCACCGGAAAACCACTAAAAATCCCGTAAAAACTGGCGATTGATCTTCCAAAAACTCGGCATAGTTACCCCACAAGCCGGCGCCAACCGCCGCGCGCGTCGAGGCTTCCAGCTCGCCGCTTCCACCAGCCAGCGAACCCTCCAGCACGCCCTCGGCGAAGTCATCACCCGTCTCGCCCCCAACAAGCTCGACGTCCACCGCGCCGACCTGCTCCTCTATAGCCTCCAGATCGCCAGCCAAACCCTCCCCACAAACGTCCCGTAAGACAGGTAAAAACACAACGGCGAAGGGGACCATGTCAATAGATGCTCTAAAATTTAATCTCTTCGATCAGGACGCTACCGATTTTCTGTGGGATTCGTCTACAGCGCATCGGCCCAGTTTCTAAATAGCACCGCGTACGATCGGCAATCTATCGCCAAACAGAAGATAGTGAGAATACGTTCAGGAGGCTCTGTGAAAAGACTGATGCTGTGCTTGATGGCGCTTGTCGCGCTAATGGGTGTAAGCCTGCGTGCTCAGGGAACTACCGACATAACTGGCAACTGGCAGGGAACTCTCACCACGCCCAACGGCAAAGAGCTTCGCATCATCATGGCCCTCGCCAAGGATGACGGCCGCCTGAAGGCCACCATGTACAGCATCGACCAGGGCGGACAGCCCATCAAGGCCAACTCCGCCTCCCTCGATGGCGCCTCCATCAAGTTCGCCATCGACATGATCGGCGGAACATACGACGGCAAGCTGAGCGCCGACGGCAAGACCATCACCGGAACCTGGACCCAGGGCACTCCTGCACCTCTGAATCTAGTCCGCGCCACCAAAGAAACAGCCTGGGAGATTCCCGCGCCGCCTCCACCTCCGAAGCTTATGGCCCCCGATGCCGACCCCTCCTTCGACGTTGCTACCATTAAGCCAAACGACACCGGCGCCACCAGCATGCAGGGCCTCACCATCCGCGGCCGCAACTTTGCAACCCGCGCTTCGTCCCTCGGTGATCTGATCGGCTTTGCCTACAACGTCCAGATCAAGCAGATTGCCGGCGGTCCCGACTGGATGACAAAAGACCGCTACGACATCGCCGCGGTTCCTGACATCGAAGGCATGCCCAACGATAAACAGCTAAAAAGCATGATCCGCAAACTTTTAGCCGAGCGCTTCAAGTTGACCCTTCACATCGAGAAGAAAGAGTTCCCAGCCTTCGTTCTATCCGTCGCCAAAGACGGCCCGAAGCTGACCGTCAGCGAATCCAAGAGTCCGCTTCCCGGCCTCGGCTTCGGTCCTGGAAAGGGCGGCCTGGGCTGCCGCGTGAATAACGGAACGATGAGCGAATTCACCGGTTTCCTTCAGCAACTCGTTCTGGACCGTCCTGTCGTCGACGAAACCGGTCTAACCGCTCGATACGACTTCAACTTCGTCTTTACACCGGACGATTCGCAGTTCAACGGCCACCCGCCACAGCTTCCCAAGCCAGCCGATAACGTCGAAGTCGCGCCCTCGCTCTTTGAGGCCGTGCAGCAAACACTCGGCCTTAAGCTGGAGGCCAAAAAGGCCATGGTCGACGTCATCGCTATCGACCACGTGGAAAAGCCCTCGGCAAACTAACCAATCCAACAACCGCCGGAAAGAGCTCACGACCTCATGATCAACCGGGTTGCGCCCAGACTATATCTCCTAAGCAGAATGTTGCTGCTCTTTGCCGCCACATCGATGCTCACGATGCCGCTCGTCGCCTACGGGCAGCAGGGAAGTACAGCCACTCCACCGTCCACTACGCTTCCCGTCTACGATGTCGTTTCCGTCAAGCCCAACAAATCCAACGGCAACAACATTCGCATCTCCTTCAACGACGACAGCTTCGAAGCCACGAACGCCCCTCTCAAGGTGATCCTGCAAATCGCTTACGGCATCCGCCAGGATCTCATCTCCGGTGGACCGGAGTGGGTTGGCTCAGATCGCTTCGACATAAAGGCAAAAGTCCTCGACCCCAACACAGCCCAGTTGAAGAAGCTAAGCAGGGAACAGCGCGCTGCCATGCTACCCCCGCTTCTGGCCGACCGCTTTCAGGTCAAAGCACACAAAGAAACGAAGGAGCTTCCTGTCTACGATCTGGTCCAGTTGAAGAGCGGTTCCATGCTCAAGGAAGCTTCGCCCGAACCAACACCTGCTCCTGATACTCCTGATGCTCCGAAGCCTGGCATGGGTCGCGGAAGCACGTGGATCCAGAACGATGGCCACAGCCTGAAACTTACCGCAACCGCTGTCCAGTTGGAGAGCCTGACTAACGTCCTCGCCCAGGAACTAAACCGCACGGTCATAGACCAGACCGGCCTCACCGGCAACTACGACATCTCCCTCAAGTTCGCCCCGGAGAACGCACCGCCTCAAGACACAGCCGGCGATGACGCCGCACCCTCGCTCTTCACAGCATTGCAGGAGCAACTGGGCCTGAAGTTACAACCCTCCAAAGGTCCCGTAGAAACCCTCGTCGTCGATCACGTCGAGCCTCCATCGGAAGATTGACCTCAGAAGAAATGGAACTAGCCAACGCCAACGAACGTAATCACCACAACAAGCCTTGGAGCATAAACAGCAGATGAAGGGTTCGATATCGTGGCGGCACAGCATCGGTCGTTGTCTAGCCTGCGTTCTCGCGTGCCTCGTGCTCTCGATTCCCGCAAGAGCTTCTGAGTACCACGGCCAGGTCGCCTTCGGCGACCTGCCGCTTCCTGGCGCAACGGTCACCGCTACGCAAGGCTCCAAAAAGTTCATCGCAATCTCCGACGATCAAGGCAACTACTTCTTCCCCGATCTTTCCGACGGTGTATGGAAGATCGAAGTCCAGATGTCTTGCTTCGCCACGGTTAATCAGGACGTCACGATCACGCCGAGCATGCCTTCCATCCGCTTCGATCTCAAGCTCCTCCCGCTCGCCGAGATCATCGCGCAGACAAAGATCGTCAAGGCCGCACCCATCCCGCAGGTGGCCGCCGCACTGCCAGAAGCTCCCGCCAAAATCACCAAGCCAGCCGGCGCACCAGCGGAGATGCCCAAACCTGCCGAGGAGTCCGCCCAGTCCTCCTCCTCCGACGGTTTCCTCGTCAACGGTAGTGTCAATAACGCCGCAACTTCGCAATACACGCTCGCTCCGGCTTTCGGAAACAACCGCAAGGGCAGCAAGAGCCTCTACAGCACTGGCCTCGCTGTGATCCTCGACAACTCCGTGCTGGACGCCCGTCCCTACTCCGTCAGCGGCTACAACCTCCCAAAGTCGGCGGTTAACAAAATTACAGGCGTCGCCACGTTTGGCGGTCCCATCAATATCCCACACGTTCTCGCTCACGGCCCGAACTTCTTCGTCGCCTATGAATGGACACGCGATAGCCTCGCTACAGCCCAACCCGGCCTCATGCCCACCGCCGAGCAACGCACCAGTCTCACCCCCATTGATCCCGTAGCGCAAGCGTTGCTCGCCCTATATCCCTTGCCCAACTTCACCGAAAACCCGCAGTACAACTACGAGGCATCAATCCTCAGCCACACTCATCAGGACGCCCTGCAAACACGCCTGGACAAAACCTTCGGCCACAAAGACGAGGTCTATGGTAACTTCGCCATTCAAAGTACACGCGCCGACAGCGCCAACCTCTTTAACTTCGTCGATACAACCGACACCCTTGGCCTTAGGGGCAACATCAACTGGGACCACCGCTTCAACCACACTCTCTACGAGAACCTTGGCTTCCAATTCAGCCGCTTGCGTACCACAGTCACACCCTTTTTCGAAAACCGCATCAACGTCTCAGGCGATGCAGGCATCTCAGGCAGCGCCGACATCACCAAAGTGGGGTACGGCAACCTTCAGGACCCCGCCAATTGGGGGCCGCCAACCCTCAACTTCTCCAGCGGCATCTCTGGCCTATCCGATGGCATCAGTTCTTTCAATCGGAACCGCACTGATGGAGTATCGGCTTCGACGAAGTACTATCGCGGCCACCATAACGTCACTGCCGGCGGCGACTTCCGCCGGCAGGAATTCAACTACCTCGCCCAGCAGAACCCACGCGGCACCTATACCTTCAATGGCGACGCAACCGGCGTCTCGGACTTCACCGACTTCCTCTCCGGCAAGCCCGACACCAGCCAGATCGCCTACGGTAATGCCGACAAATACTTCCGCCAATCCGTATACGATCTCTACGCCACCGACGATTGGCGAATCCGTCCCGAACTCACCATTAACGCAGGGCTCCGCTGGGAGTACGGTGCCCCTATCACTGAACTGTATAACCGCCTCGTCAACCTAGACGTAGCGCCGGACTTCTCTTCGGTCGCCCCGGTTCTCGGCAGCAATCCAACCGGCTCTATCACCGGGCAGCATTATCCCACCTCGCTCATTCGTCCGGACAAGCTTGGCATTGAGCCGCGCATCGGCGTCTCCTGGCGTCCCATCCCGGGCTCGTCCATTGTCAT
>Ga0302312_10000649_pt1 | contig 24045 bp, 15 predicted proteins | sample III_Palsa_N2_1_FD_200529 | JGI IMG/M metagenome (GOLD analysis project Ga0302312, IMG submission 200529) | Peat permafrost microbial communities from Stordalen Mire near Abisko, Sweden - III_Palsa_N2_1 | ecosystem: Environmental > Terrestrial > Soil > Palsa > Peat permafrost | place: Sweden... | reverse complement strand
GACGACTACTTGTTTTATTTCAAAAGAATTCCTGGAAGCCTCCCTGAAAACCAACCCGGGTTTTCTCTACAGGATGATGCAATTATATGCCGGGGAATTACAAAAGGCAGAAAGACGGATGCGCAACCTGGCCCTGATGGAGGTAAAAGGCAGAATCGCGGAAGCCCTCCTGACCATACAGGAAACCTTTGGCTGCAACCCGGAAGGATACTGCACCGTACCTGTCACCCGGCAGGATATTGCTTCCTTTGCGGGCACCACTTACGAAACGGTCTTCAAGCTTTTTACCGAATGGTCAAACAGTGCCCTGATGGATACTGTAGGAAAAAGTATACGAATCAATGATCCTTCAGCCCTCCGGGCATTCATTCAACATTAATGGAGATTTCCTTATCGGGTAATCCTTTGGAAGAGACTTTTAATTTCAATATGCCGGCCCTTGCGCCGGAACGAAGGATGACCATGCACCGGCCTTGCCAGCAAGACCTTTCAGGCAATTGATAACTTTCCGTGCTCATAGGATCGGCGTTCCCCACTCCTGCTATGGTACCCGGCCCCTCTACAAAGAATTGCATCCGGTTCACTGCTTTGGGATCCCTGACCCCATGAGCGTCCAACACCTGCACGGTCACATAGCTCAAATCTTCGCCCCCTGCCCTGATCCGTCCCCTGTCTGCACTCAGGCGGATTTGTACAGGCGCCCCGGCCGTTCTTAAAAAGGCGGTACGTACGATCTTGCCTTCCCGGTAACCGATGGCCTTCAACGTCCCGGATTGATAGGGTACCGTCCAGGTAGAACTGTGATGGCCCACCATTTGTCTGCCCAGGGATTTTCCGTCTAAAAACAACTCCGCTTCCTGGCAGGTAGAATAAACCACCACTTGCAAGGGCTTTCCTTCCTGTCCCGCCCAGTTCCAATCCGGCAGCACGTCAAACCAATTCCATATGCTCCAGTCCGCTCTTTTAGGATTGGGCTCGAACGAAGGGGCGGGAGGCGTTATAAAAATGGAAATATTTTCTCCGTTGTGCCACAATGCATCTCTATAATAAGAAGCGGGACGCTTCCATCCGCAGATATCAATATCCCCGCAAAACGCCAGGTTCCAAGGGTAAAAGTTTTTTTCCTGGGGATATCCTCTCCAGCCTATACTGGCTTCCCCTATATAATCCCAGGCGGTCCAAACAAAGTCTCCCACTACATAAGGATGATCCTCCACTGCCTTCCAGTAATCATAGGCTTGCAGCGGATAAGATTCCGTAGCGAGCATGATCCTTTCCGGATGCGCCTGATGATCGCTTTCGTATTGGTCCTTTGAATAATTGTATCCGGCCACGTCCAGGGCGGCCATGAACGGAGCCTTTTGATCCGTAACACTATTCACCGCAGCGATGACGCCCCTGGTAGGATCCAGGTCGTGCGCGTAGCCCGACAGCATTTTCGCGGTTGCCGCCACTTTGGGGCTGTCCATGTGCGGAATTTCATTTCCAATGCTCCAAAGAATAATGGAGGGATGATTCCGGTCCCTGCGGATCATGCTTTCCATGTCCTTTTGCCACCATGCGTCAAAATACAGGTGATAATCATCGGGATTCTTCCCCTCTTCCCAGCAATCAAAGGCTTCGTCAATGACGAGCAGGCCCAGGCGGTCGCAGGCATCCAGGAAAGCGGGGGCGGGTGGATTGTGGGAACAACGGATCGCATTGTAGCCGCTAGCCAGCAGTAACTGAACCCTTCGCTCTTCCGCCCGGTCATAAGATTTACTGCCCAGTGGTCCGTGATCATCGTGAAAACAACCTCCTTTCAGCTTGATCGAAACGCCGTTCAGGAGGAAGCCGTGTACCGCATCAAAAGAGACCGTACGGATACCGAATGTATTGACGATCCGATCGGCGTTGTGCAGCGTTATTTCACCTTTCGGTGTGCGCAGCACGGCTTTGCCTTCCGCCAGGTAGCTGGTATCTCCTTCAATTATTTCCGTTACCGCCTTGTACAGGGAAGGTGTTCGACCCGACCATAACGCAGGATGAGCTATCCTCAGTTCCTGCAGTATCTCCACGGAAACACCGGCCCCCATCACCCAGCCCGAATCCTTCACCGCCACCACCCGGTCTGCGGTGTCCAGGAGACGGATGCGGCTTATAACCATTCTGGCTACCCTCCTTTCATTCCGGATGGTCGTCCGGACACGCACTGTGGCCGAGGTCCCGGAGACTTCAGGGGTAGTGATGTACGTTCCCCAGGGGGCAATATGCACAGCGGGCAAGGTCTCCATCCAAACATGCCGGTAGATCCCGGCGCCTGGGTACCAGCGGCTCGTGGCCCCTTCACTCCTCACCCTGACCGTTACCCAATTGTCCGAACCGTAATGGAGGACATCTGTAATATCATACCGGAAAGAAGTATATCCATAAGGGTGATTACCCAGGTGAATTCCGTTTACCCAGACATCCGCATTCATATAAACGCCATCGAACCGAATATAGGTGCACTTGCCTTTTTGTGACAAGGCAACAGGAAATGATTTTCGGTACCAGCCCGTGCCCGCCGTGGTGAATCCCTCCGACACCCCATTAATGGCGTCCGGGCTGAACGGTGACTTTGTACCCGGCATGTCTTCAATGCTCCAATCGTGAGGCAGGTCCACCGGCTTCCAGTCCTTATCAGATAGGGAGCCCCGCGCCGCTCCATCAGACAGAAGGCCTTGCGCCGCTCCATCGGACAGGGAGCTCCGCGCCGCTCCATTCGAAAGGGAATCTGACCCGGTCCCGCTCAGGGGCCCGCGGTGAAAAAGCCAGCCCGCATCAAAGAGCTGGACAGAACGCTGGGCGGAAACACCCACAGAAAAAAAGAGGGCAAGCAGCAGCAACGCATAATAGCAAGGAATCGTCAGGCGCATACCGGAATATTTGTTGTCAAATATACACTTATTCGACAATCAGCCTTTGAGGATCATATTGATCTTTTCCAGCTCTTCAGGGCTAAACGTGATATTATCCAGGCATTTTAAAGAATCCGACAACTGTTCCGGCTTGCTGGCGCCAATCAGCACGGAAGTCACCCGGTGATCTTTCAATATCCAGGAGAGGGCCATCTGGGCCAGTGTTTGTCCCCGGCCCAAGGCCATGGTATTGAGGGACCTTACGGCCTGTAATTTTTCGGGGGTGAGTTGGGTTTCCTGCAGGAACCCATGGGGCTTCGCGACCCTGGAATCAGCCGGAACCCCTTTGAGGTATTTGTCCGTCAACAATCCCTGGGCAAGCGGGCTAAAGGGAATACACCCTACGCCTTCCTTGTCCAGCAAGTCCATCAGACCACCCTCCACCCATCTTTCCATCATGGAATATTTGGGCTGATGGATCACACAAGGTGTTCCCAGGTCTTTTAAGATGGCAATGGCCTTCGCCGCTTCAGCCGGTTTATAATTGGAAATACCAGCGTATAAAGCCTTCCCCTGGCGTACGATCAGGTCCAGGGCCCCCATGGTTTCTTCCAGGGGCGTATCCGGATCGGGCCGGTGATGATAAAAAATGTCCACATAGTCAAGCCCCATGCGTACAAGGCTCTGATCAAGACTCGCTACCAGGTATTTCTTGGAACCCCAGTCTCCGTAAGGGCCATCCCACATCGTGTAGCCCGCTTTGGTAGAGATGATCAATTCATCCCTGTAGGACCGGAAGTCCTCCCGGAGGATCTTTCCAAAGTTTTCTTCTGCCGATCCCGGAGGGGGTCCGTAATTGTTGGCCAGATCTATATGAGTGATGCCGCTGTCAAAAGCCAGGTGCAAGATCTTCCTTCCATTCTCCAGGACGTCCACGTGCCCGAAATTATGCCAAAGTCCCAGTGAGATCGCCGGTAGCCGGAGTCCACTCTTTCCGCATCGACGATATTGCATGTGCCGGTAACGTTCGGGGTTGGGTAGGTAGTGCATGGGGAAAATTATTCTTGTTCTTGTTTAGTGGCATAAATCACATCCAGCAAACCATTGCTGAACGTATCCCCGGACAATTCCCAAAACATCACCCCATTCAGGTGATGGGATAGGGCATATTGGGTCTTGAGCCGGATGGAGGCGGTATCATCAAAAGTGGCAAATAGCTTGTGTTGCCTGTTATAGGCATAGGGCGCCTGGGCCGTCTTGTCCCAGTGATATACAAACCCACTGTCAGGGGAAATGGCCTTGGCGAAATTGCGAAAATCGACGCCTGACTTAAATCGTCCATGCTGGTAAAGACCATCCGAAATACTGTCCACATTTTCAAATATCCTTGCATAGAAAGCCGCCCCGATGGCCAGTTTTTCACGAGGCACGCCGAGCGAGTCCAACAGGTGGATCGCATGATCTACAGATTCTATGTGCAAGGGGGAAGAAAACAGGGGCGTATGGTGTCCGCTCACCGTATCGTATCCATTGACCAGGTCATAGGTCATCAGGTTCACCCTGTCTACCCGGGGGGCGACCTTTTTCCAATCGATGCTTTTTTCGAGGTATGTCGTGAAACCACCTGCGGCGAAGCTGATCTCATAGCGCTTTCCCAGTCTCTTACGAAGACGGCGGACCAGGTCCGTAAAATCATCCTTGTCCCGGGGCGAAAACGGGTAACCCGGCACGTTGGCCAGGGCAGGGTATTCCCAATCCAGGTCTATCCCGTCCGCCTGGAAATAAACCAAAACCTCCTTCACTGAACGGGCAAAATCCTTTCTGCCTTTCTTTGTCATGAATACATCAGAGCAGGTCTTGCACCCCCCCCATCCACCCAGGGAAAGAATCACCTTCAGCGAAGGGTTCCGGGATTTCAACGCCACCAAATGACGGATCCTGGCCGTATCGTTGGCATTACTAATGGACAAGCCATCCCCTTTTAAATGGCAAAACGAAAAAATAATATGGGTTAGTTTTTCAACGGGGAAGCTGTCCACCATCGTGGATCTGCCCGCATAATAGCCGATCACCGCCAGGGGCTGCTGTGCTCCCTGAAGGGGGCGGGACTGAGCTTGTGGCTTACCGGATGGAATAACGAATGATAATGCGGACAAACAGACGAGCCTGATCCACTGGCGTAATAGCATAGGGTAAATGTATGGAATTTTTTCAAGTGTGGGACGCTCACCCTTCTTCAGATTTTTGGAGACACCGGAGAATGGCCCTCAGCAATTGATCGGGATGGAAAGGCTTGGTGACTACTTCGTCAATGTGAAATGAATATAGCGCCTTGTGCTCTTCCTTGGAGACACTGGCCGTCAGTGCTATGATGGGTATGGTAAGCCCCATTTCACGGATGCGCAACGTGGCTGTATACCCGTCCATCACCGGCATATGCATGTCCATCAGGATTAACCGGTGAACCAAAGGATCCAGCTTCTCCAGGGCCTCCTGGCCGTTGGCCGCATGCTCCACTTTGGCCCCCCAGCGGTTCAGCACCTTCGTAGTCACGAGGACGTTGAGGGGGTTATCTTCCACGAGCAGGAAGGGCATCCCTGCCAAAGGGGCGGCGCCCGTGTAGTCGGCTTCTGTGTGGCTTCCGGCCGCTGCATGAGGGAGAGTGGCAATGCCCGATGAATTCATATTGGACGCCATGGCGGCAGAAGGAGGAAGGTTCATACCGGATAAACCTGCGCTGACACCCATGGGAGCCCGGTTCCCCGCCGAGCTGTCCTTATGGTCTGTCTCCAACGCCTTGCCCGATCCCAAAGGAGGTGCCTTGCTGACGATAGGAAAATATTGGCTGAAATAAAACAAGGACCCTTTTCCCAATTCGCTCTTCAGGTGAAGTTCGCTCCCCTGAAGCGCCAATAATTTTTTACTGATCGCCAGCCCCAACCCGGTTCCCCCGTAACTCCGTGAGGTAGAGGAGTCCGCTTGCACAAATTCGTCAAATACCATGCGTTGCTTTTCAGGCGTAATACCGATACCCGTATCTTCCACGGAGAATAGTACCTTGACAAAACCCGATTCCCTGTCTTCCGCCCTTAATCTGAGCCAGACCGATCCTTGTGTAGTGAATTTGATGGCATTATGCACAAGGTTATTGATCACCTGGCAAAGACGGGTTGGATCGCCTGTGACCATCTCAGTCAGGCCTTCATCCACTTCCAGGTGGAGAGAGATTCCTTTTTCCTGGGCAAATGACCTGAACCCGGCGATGATATTACTGGACAGTTGCCTCAATTGAATGGGAATGGATTCGAACTCAATCTTTCCGGCTTCAATCTTATGATAATCGAGGATATCGTTGACAATGGACAAAAGGTTGTTGGCCGAAAACAAGAGCACATTCAATTGCTCCTTTTGGTCATCCCTTGTTTCATTCATCAGCAGCACATGGGTCATCCCTATCACAGAATTAAGGGGCGTCCTGATCTCATGCGACATGGAAGACAGGAACTCCGATTTAGCCCTGGACCCTTCTTCCGCCTGCACTTTTGCCTTTTTAAGGTCATACGAGAACCGGAAAGATAAAATGAGGGACTGCAGGAAGAAAAAGGCGATATACCCAAAAAACTGTACCCCTTTGTACTGGGATACCCATCCCAGGTATTCCAGGTTTAGGACCGTAAAAGTGAGCAACATAACGCACATGCTCAACAAAGCGTATCCAGATCCGATGCGCCGGTGCCGGAAGGCCTGTATATAGACATATAGGGTATAAGCGATATAGGCAAACATGACCAGCAGAAAGGGATTGATCAACTGGGTAAAGATCAGCGGTGAAGTAGTCACCGTGATAGCCGCTAACAAAAGGCAGAACCACCGCATGATCCTGATGGATAGCAGGTTCACCTCTTCGGGGTACAGGTATCGTACATAGGCCACCAGGCAGGTGATGCTCAGGAACAAGCTGATATATTCCACCCGGACTGTTACAAACCAGTCCCATTCCGGGAAAATGGAATGCAATGCATAAAATGAAGTCCCGGCTATCCTGTAAGCGTAAAGCATACAAAACAGGGCGAAATATAAAATGGCCTTATCGTGCCGGCCGAAGAGGTACAATCCCAAAAAGAACAGTCCCCCCATGAGCAGGCATCCGGTCAATATGAAGTCTGCCGCCAGGCTTCGCTGCCTTTGTATATATAGCCACTTCTTGTTCCCTATTCTAAGATCCTTATAAGGTCCTCCCTTGGAATGCCAGAAATTAGCTATTTGTAATAAAAGGTGAAGCGTGTCCGGGGTGTCGGGCAATACGATGGTTTTATTCAGCCAGTGGGGAACCGCCTTTTCAGCGGACGTGTCCGGCTTACCGCTGGAACAGAACAACCGCCCGTTCACGAACAGCCGGTAACTGGCATAACAGTCGGGTACGTCAAGGGCCAGGGATCCCTTCCGGGGAGGCAACAGCACGGTAAGGCTGTAGGTGGCATATCCGATAGAAGGAAGGGATTCTCCGTGCAGGGTTAATTTACTCCAAAGCCTGGGAAAAGGCACATAATCAGGAACACGGGTAGTGGTATCGCCCGGGAAGACCAGTTGATGCCAGTAGAACGCCCAGGTCCCTGTTAAGTTGACCGGCTGATCCATGAGATCCCATGAGCGAAGATCCAGTACCCCATTTTGGGCGAGCGGAACCCGGGAACCCGGCTCTCCCGACGCAAAAGCCGTTGAACAGCTAGCGACCGTCAGTCCCAAGCCCAAAATGGCCCTCATCGTTATGGTGAATGATCTTCCTTTCATTGCAATAAACAGGATAAATAAGCCCCAGTCAAAGCTTGTAGCCTTGCAGGTGCAGGGATACGGGAGCCGCAATATAATCCTATTTATTTTTATGAATGGTTACCCGTTGGTTATTTGGGGGCTACTGGGCAATCATCTTTCCCGTGTAAAAATCAATCACCTTTTTCTGCAACATAATGGAAATGGATGCCTGAACGGAGGTCTGCTTTGCCTGCAACAGCACCAACTGTGCATTAGACAGGTCGATAAAGGTAGAGATGCCCTGCTGGTAGCGCCCCGTGATATTATCAAAGGCCTCCTGGGCAGCCGTCAGTCCTTTTTGGGCGGTGACCGCCTGCTGGATGGCCGTTGAATAATCCCCATAGGCCTGCCGGACCTGGGATACCACCAGGATCTTATTGTCTTCCAGGTCTATCCGGGTGTTATCCAGGTTGATACGGGCTGCCTGGACATTGGATTTGGTATAATATTTATCAAAAATGCTCCAGGTGGCATTGACGCCGAACACCCCGTTCACCTGCTTAAACAACTGATTCCCGAGGGAGGCCTGGGAAACGGGCTTCACGTCCGTCCCATTCACATACAGGCTGTTGAAATAGGCACCGGCGTCATAGAGCCCGGCGCCGAAGGATACACTGGGCAGATAACCGCTTTTAAACTTCTTGATATCCCATTCGGCGGCCTGGGTAATAAGTTCGGACGACCGGATGTCGGAACGGTCGCTCAGGGCCTTCCTGACGAGGGTTGATTCATCCCCATATTGATCTGCAGCCGGGTTGTCCTCGATCGGAATGTCTGCGAAGTCGTAATTATCCAGTGAATCCAGCCTCAGCTTGCGCAACAGCAAAATCTTGTCAGAGCGCAACTGGTTTTCAGCCGTAATGAGCAACTGATGGTCCTGAGCCGTCAGGGCCTGCTGTTGGTACAGGTCCGTTTTGGCTCGTTGTCCCACATCCACCAGGGCTTGCAACTGGTCTTCCCTACGCCCGGAAATGACGTAATTCTCGCTGTCAAGACCTACAAACTTCCTGTCAAGCGTCACCTGTAAAAAAGATTGGGTCACGTCTTCGGCAATCTGCTGCCTCGCAAAATCCAGGCCCAGTATCGCGCTTTTCTGCGTCAGTTGGGCTGCCTTCCAGGTAGAAAGGTTGTTGTAACCGCTGAAAATATTGATGCTGCTCGTGAGCTGGTAATTGAAGGCGCCCCGGTTCGTGCGAACTAAGGTTGGACCCTCCGTCGCGTAGAAGTTATTGCCCACCGAATAATTATACCCCGCGCCGGCCTGCAGGTTGGGAAGGAATAGCTGTCCGTAAGCTTCCAATACCTGGGCCCCCGAGAAAGCCACTTCGTTCTGCCCTTTCAGCACAGGAGTGGACTGGGTTACTCCCCGGTTTATACAATCCTGCAAATTCAAGGTAGTGACAGTCCCTTGTTGCGCTACCGCTGCATTTACCACCAATGTCATCCCTGCCAGCCAGGAATATCCCATCCAATGCTTATATCTGTTCGTCTGTTGCCTGCTCATAATTGCACTCTTACTTTTTGTCCATTATTATACCCTGCCCCTACGTTGATACCGATCAGGTCCCCATTTTCCAATCCACTCAGGATGGTGGCTTTGGCTCCATCGTTATCACCCACTTTTACTTCCTTGAAAAGCAATGTGCTATCGGATTGGATCACCGGCACCATGTATTTTTTGTCCCGGATGACCAGCGCTTCGGAAGGCACCTGCAAACGGTTTCCGCTTACAGTAGGTGTCTTGATCTTCACGTTCACATAGCTACCCGGGATAATCACGTCATTCTGATTGGACAGATCCACTTCTATCAATTCCATACGGGTCTTGGGGTCCAGTTCACCCGTAATGCGGGTGATATTCCCCTTGATGTCTACATCCGGCCTTTCGGTCAGCGTAATATGTACCGGGTAGCCTTCTTTCAGATAGGAAGCGATGGCCTGTTCCACGTATACATACACCCTGATCCTACCCAGTTCCGATACTTGCACGACAGGCTGGGCGGAGGTTTGGTTACTGGTGGCGTTTTGCACCAGGGCGCCGGGGTCCGCATAACGAGCGGTGACGGTGCCGGAGAAGGGGGCCACAATATTCTTATAGTCCTGCTGTTCCCTCAGGGACTTTACCTGGGCTGCGGCTACATTGACTTCCGTCTCCTGGAGCTCTTTGTCCTGGGGAGCGATGTATTCCTTTTCCAGGAGCTTCTCATCACGGGCCAGGATTTTCTTTTTATTCTCCAGGTCGGCTACGGCCGCCTGGTAGGCCTGATCCGTTTCCGGAGATATGATGGTCGCTATCAATTGCCCCTGCCTGACTTTGTCTCCCTTGTCGACGAGGATCTTATCCATATAACCACCCGTCTTCGCATACAGGTTGACGCTCTGGTAGGGACGGGCTTCCCCGATCAGGGTCAGTTCCTGCCCGGCGGAGCCGTCTCCAACTTTCACAGCTTTTACTAAAGGTCCTGCTTTTACGTCTGCCAGGCGGTTCTTGCTGTCATCAGCCAGGGTCTTGTTCTGCCTGGCCATTATCCATAAGATACTGAACAACGCCACTGCTATCAGCAAGCCCCCCCCGATCCAAATGCGTATCGATGATTTACTGGAGGTATGTGCACTCATAACTTGAATGTATTTAAGATGTTGAAAAATAATTTATCCGTGCTGCAATCCGGGTTCTGCATTGGGTCCATAATATCTGTCCATATCTGCTACTTCCGTCTGGAAGTCAGCATCCATGCTATGCCTGTTGGGCGGCGCCTTCCTCAAGACGGAATAGATCACCGGTACAATGAACAGGGTCACTACCGTAGCCACCAGCAAGCCTCCGATGACCGCACGGCCCAGGGGCGCATTCTGCTCTCCACCTGCGCCCGTACCCAGGGCCATAGGGATCATCCCCAGGATCATGGCGATCGCCGTCATCAATACCGGCCTTAGACGGGTCCTTCCGGCCTCCAGCGCTGCATCCAGGGCGTTCAGGTTTTTCTGTACCCTCACTTCATTGGCAAAGCTTACCATCAGGATAGAGTTGGACACTGCAATACCCACCGCCACAATGGATCCCATCAGGGAAACCACGTTAATAGTCGTGTGTGTAATCGTGAGCATCCAAAGGATTCCGATGAACGCACCCGGAACGGCAAACAGGATGATAAAGGGGTCCAGCCAGGACTGGAAGAGCACCACCATCAGCAGGTACACCAGTACGATCGCCAGGATCAGGCCAATACCCAGTGTATGAAACGAATTATGCATCACATCGGGTTGTCCGCGGACGAAGATGTGCATTCCCGTGGGAAGCTTTCCGAGGGAAGCAATTTTCTCGTCCACCTTATCGGATACGGTACCCAGGTCCACTCCGCTTACGGAAGCCGTCACATCCATCACGCGCTGTACCGTATAGTGGCTGATCAGGTTGTACTGATTTTCAAGGGTCACCGTGGCCAGGTTCCTCAGCGTCTGAGTCTGTGCCCCCGGAAGATCCGTAGGACCCACCGATTCAGTTTGATTCAGGGGGCCGGCGCCATTGGTCACGGGTGTATTGAGCAGGTTCCCCACCGTATTGAGCTGCTGGTAAGGCACTTTCACCGCCACCACGTAATTCACGCTGTTCGTAGGATTGATATAATAAGATGGGTCCACCAGTGAGCTGGACGACAAGGCCACCAGCATATTATTGGCTACATCCCGCTGGGTCAGCCCCAGTTCACCCGCCCTGACCCTGTCCACGTTCAACCGGAAGGTTGGATAGTCCAGCACCTGCTTGATGGTAACGTCTTGAGCCCCGGGAACGGTTCTCAGGGAGTCCTGAAGGCGACGGGCATATTTATAGGAAAGGTCGTAATCACTGTTCATGATCTGTATGTCGATGGGTGCAGAAAGACCGAAGTTCAATACCTGACTCACGATATCCGCAGACTGGAAGTAGGCTACACAACCGGGGAAATGATCGGAAATATCTTTCCGGATCTGGTTCATATAACCCTCCGTCGGCTTGTGCCCCGGTTTGAGGGCAATCAGGATTTCCGCATCCATGCTGCTGGTGTTGTCCGTCTGCACAAATGCCAGGTTATAGAAGACGGGCACCCCAATCATGTCGTTGATCGTTTGCAGCTCTCCGGAAGGGATCAGGTGCTGGATATCTGACTCAGCAGAATCCACCAGCCTTTCGGTTTCCTCTATACGGGTACCCACCGGAGCCCGGAAGTGAAGCTTCATCATACCCACGTCCGTAGAGGGAAAGAAGTCCGTACCAACCACTTTGAGTAAGAGACAGGAGACGCCCAGGACCACTAAAGCCAGGCTTAACACCACTGTTTTATGTCTAAGGAACAAATGCAGGATCCGTCCATAGGCGTCTCTGAATCTATCAAAACCTTTGTCTCTCGCGATATTAAAGCGGTGTGACCACCGCGAAAACCCGCCGGCGCCCGCAGGTAAAGGCGCTCCGTGCAAGCGCAGCCCGTCAAACAGCATCCGCGACAGGACCGGCACAAGCGTACGGGAGAGTACGTAGGAGGCCATCATGGATATCACCACCGACAGCGCCATCGGAATAAATAAGTATTGAGAGGGTCCCGTCAGGAGTACTACCGGGAAGAACACGATACAGATCGCCAGTGTGGCCATTAGGGCCGGTATGGCAATTTCCTGCGCCCCCACCAGGATGGCAATGGTCAGCGGTCGTCCCAGGTTCCGGTTTCTTTCGATGTTCTCCACTTCAACTGTGGCATCGTCCACCAACATACCCACTGCCAGGGAGAGTCCGCCCAGCGTCATGATATTAAGCGTATTCCCCGTCAACTTGAGGAAGATGATCCCTACCAGGATGGACAGCGGTATCGACGTACACACGACGATCACACTCCGCCAGTTCCCCAGGAAGAAGAGGATCATGATCGACACCAGGATGGCCGCCGTGATGGCTTCATGTAATACGCTGGTGATCGCTTCCTGCACGAACACCGACTGATCGAAGTCGATGTTCAGGTCAAGTCCCTTGGGAGCCGCTTCCCTGATCTGAGGCAATATATCCTTGGCGGCTTCCACCACCATCAGGGTGGAGGCGTCCGACTTTTTCAGGATCGTCAGGTAAGCCGACCTTTTACGGTTTACGCGCACCACGTTCACCTGGTCCGCAAATCCATCATAGACTTTAGCGACTTCTCCCATGCGCACGACCTGGCCGCTTACCGTTTTCACCGGCATGTCGTTGAACTGGCTGACCAGATCAGGGCTGGAATTCATCATGATATTGTATTCCCTATTGCCCATCCTGGCCGTGCCCGCCGGGAGAATGATATTGGAAGTCTGGAGGCTGTTGACGACATCCATGGTAGACAATCCCTTGGCGTTGGTCGCCTTGGGATCCACGTCCACCACTATTTCTCTCGTCTTTCCCCCGAACGGCGCGGGGGTAGCCAGGCCGGGGACAGTGAATAACCGGATGCGGATGAAGTTCAACCCATAGTCGTAAATCTTGTCTTCGGGGATCGTCTTACTGCTCATCGTCAATTGCGCCACCGGCACATTTGACGCGTTGAACTGCAAGATGGTGGGAGGCGTCATCCCAGGCGGCATCAACCGCAGGGAAGTCTCTGCTGTCGCCGACATCTGGGCGATGGCCGCCCCGATGTCCGTTCCCTTTTGGAAATACACCCGCAGAATGCCCGTACCCGGCTGCGAAACAGACTCGATACGTTCGATCCCGTTCACCGTAGTAGAGTTCCCGCGTTCGCTGATTAGTACCACCCTTTTTTCCATCTCGGCGGCAGACAGCCCCGGGTAGCTCCAGATCATGGTAACCACTGGAATATCAATGACAGGGAAGATGTCGACGTTCATTGATTTGATCGACAGAATTCCCATTATCATAATCAGGAAGGCCATCACCGCTACCGAGTAGGGCCTTCGTAAAGCCAATCTAACAATCCACATAAAATTATATTACCTGTACAAAAAAGAATTAAAGCTCAGTGTATGGCAAGGAGAACCCTGTCAGGCTAGTGACGCTGGTCACCTTCGAGTAGGCAATCGTGTGTTAAAATCAGGCCTTCGTATTCCAGTCGAGAAGTTCTATCACAGCCTTCCGCGCCACTTCCATAGGCTCCACTTCCTGGTACACCTGGCATTGCATCGTGGCTCCGTCAAAAAGGAGAAAAACCGTATTGGCTAAATTTATTTTTTTTGATTCAGGGATTGAATCGATCCGCTGCACTGCCTCCTGGAAAAATTTCCGCTGCTTTTCTTTCGTCTCTACCGCCTGGTTATGGATTTTTGTTCCACGCAGCGGCAGTTCCGAAATGATACGGGTATAACTACACCCGGAGAAATTATTCTCCTGCACGAATATGGCCCTGTACTCAAATACTCCAATCAAGTAATCCCGGGGATCCGTGACTTCTTTGAGATACTCGGTAACCCCCCCAAACCAGCTCTGTGACCGGCGCTTGAGATAAGCCACTCCTAAATCCTCCTTGGAGGGGAAATGGTAATATAAACTGGCTTTAGCCACCCCTGCTTCTTCAATAATCTGGTTGATCCCGGTCAGGTTGTACCCCTGGCTCAGGAAAAGCCTGGTGGCCGTTGATACGATTTGCTCCCTGACCGAATTATCTGCTTGCATGAAGGCAAAGGTAGGAGGTATTCAGACAAGTCTGTCTACCACTCATCAATAATTTACAAATGTGTGATAATTATCTTGCTACGCCTCATTCTACAGTCGAAGCACCCAACTTATCCAGTTCTTTTACCTGTCCGTCCGTCAATTCAACATTTACTGCCTTCAGATTCTCCTCCAAATGTGGAACGCTGGAAGTTCCCGGGATGAGCAATATGTTCGGGGAATGGAACAACAGCCACGAAAGGGCGACCTGGTGTACCGTAGCCCCCACTTGGGCAGCTACTCCTTTTAACAGGTCCATGCTTTCCACATTTCCGGCATTGAGGGGAAACCAGGGAATGAAGGCCATGTTTTGCGTCTCGCAATAAGTGAGGACGGATTCCCACTTGCGGTTATCCACGCTGTACATGTTCTGCACGGACACGACCTTAATATATTCCTGCGCCTTCTTTATATTTTCCACACTGACTTCGCTCAATCCAATATGCTTCACCAATCCCTTTTCCTGTGCATCCTGGAGGAACTCCAGGGTCCGCTCAAAAGGAACGGCAGGGTCAATCCGGTGCAACTGGTACAAATCGATACGGTCCAACTTCAGCCGGGTAAGGCTGCCTTCGAGGGCGCCCTTCAAATAGTCAGGATGCGCATTTACAGGCCACTGATTGGGGCCGGTGCGGGTAAGTCCTCCCTTGGTGCCGATCACCAGGTCCTTGGGATAGGGATACAACGCTGAGGCTATGAGCTCTTCGGACACATGAGGGCCATAACTGTCTGCCGTATCAATAAAATTCACGCCTTCCTGTACGGCTTTTTGTAAAACCCGGATGGCTTCCGCCCGGTCTTTGGGAGGCCCCCAGATCCCGGTTCCCGTGATGCGCATGGCTCCGTAGCCCATCCGGTTGACCAAAAGGTCATCTCCGATACTAAATGTTTTTGAATAGGTGTTCATGGCGCAAAGGTACTATCTATACCCCTGCTCTTACTTGTCGAAATCAAACCAAAAATTGTAAAATTCAAACTAACTCTTTAATTATTGGGCGTTACTTTTGCCGCATGACAGGAATTGACAGCGTTCAACTGCAACAAGTGATCGTACACAAGGTGGGAAATCCGACCCGGGGAGAAGAACTCAAACTGTCTCCCCACACGCTGACCCTGAATGATCCTATCGTCCAGGGATTACTCACCCGGTACTTCCTGTCTCCGTTCAATGACCTGGAGCACCACCACTTCACCCACCTGAGCGACCTGGACCTGAATGAAATATACCGGTATGTAACCGCCATTTTCAGGGACCCTGCTACCCTTGCAGAGCAATCCCACCTGATCGCCCGCTTCCTTTACAGCAAATCCACCCACGTGAAGGTGAAGGAAGGGGAACTCTACGTCGCCCTGTTTGATGAGTGTCCCTTTGATGGCGACTACCTTCCTGCCATTGGCATTTTCAAATCTGAATCCAAAGAAACCTTTCTGAAAGTATTCCCCCATGGGCAGGGATGGGAAGTCATCCACGAGGAAGGCATCGATATCCGCAAGCTGGACAAAGGCTGCCTCATCTTCAAAACCGCTCAGGCGGAGGGATATAAAGTCTGCCTGGTAGACTCCACCAATAAACAGCAGGATACCCAATATTGGGTAAAGGACTTTTTACAGGTGATCCCCTATGCGGACAGCTACCATAACACGCATCAATACATGGACCTCTGCAAGGACTTTATTAAAAATGAGTACCCGGAGAAATTTGACGTCGCCAAGTCCGACCAGATCGACTTAATGAATAAGTCCATGGATTATTTCAAAAATAAGGAGCAGTTCTCTGAAACCGAATTTACCGAGGAGGTGCTTTTCCATCCGGAGATCAAAGACTCCTTCATGGAATATAAAAAGCATTACGAAAATGCAAGGGAGTATGAACTGGGAAACGATTTTGACATCCACGGGGCCGCCGTGCAGAAACAGTCCAAGATGTTCAAAAGCATTCTGAAGTTGGACAAGAACTTCCACGTGTACATACACGGTCGTAGGGACCTGATTGAAAAGGGGTACGACGAAATGACACAGAAGAAGTATTACAAGCTCTTTTTTGATGAAGAGAAATAGGAATTTTATTTCCCCCGGGTCCGGGAAGAAATACGCCCACTAAATGAAATAGACTGTCGGCTTACTGAGCTTACCTGAAGGTTAGCATACCCACTGGTTGACACGCTTAGGAATAATTGTTGGGCGTCTCCTCCATCCTTTGTCTTAATGGTGATATTCCATCCCCCCTTTTTGGCGGGAACAACCGAATAGTCAAAATTCGTGGAAGTGAACTGAATGCCTCCCTTACTGGGGTCGATGGGTGCGGAATACGCCCGGCCGTAATATGGCAGGTACGCGACCACCGTATCCTTGGATACCCGCAAGTCATAATAATCCGAAGACAGGTTCTTGCTCCTCCCTCCCATCGGGTATGCCATGTCGGCCTTAAAAACGAACTCCTGTTGATCGATCAGCGCTGAAATGCGGGCTGTCTTTATGGAATCCTTTTCCTGCCGGGTGCTTTGGGCCTGTACAACTTGCATGCCTCCGCAACAAGCCAGGAAGACAAGAGATAAAATGGGGATGATCAGGTGCTTTTTCATATTATAATGATTGAAGGTAGTGACCAGCAAACAACCATATGTTAGTTTGCTATGTTAAATATAAAAAAATATATCTCATATTAAAAAGCCTTACTTTCCTCTGACAATCGCTATGGACCGAAAACAAATGTTACATGAACTGGAAAAGTCTGTGACGCTTCCCTGGGACGTCCTGGTCATCGGCGGTGGTGCAACAGGATTGGGTGTAGCTTTAGACAGCGCGTCCCGGGGGTATAAAACACTCCTCCTGGAACAGGAAGACTTCGCCAAGGGAACTTCCAGCAGGTCTACCAAGCTGGTACACGGTGGCGTGCGCTACCTCCAGGAAGGAGATATCGGCCTGGTACGGGAGGCGCTGTATGAAAGGGGGTTATTACTCCATAACGCCCCCCACCTGGTCCATAAAGAAAATTTTGTCATCCCTCATTACACCCGTTGGGGAGGCATCTGGTATACAATGGGGCTGAAGGTCTATGATCTTTTATCCGGCAAGGCCAGCTTCGGCCCTTCCAGGCATATTTCCAGGGACGAAGTGATACAGCGCCTTCCGGGCATCCGCCAGGAAGGGCTGAAAGGAGGGATCCTCTACCTGGACGGGCAGTTTAATGATGCCAGGCTGGCTATCAATATTGCCCAAACCGCCACTGAGAAGGGAGCCGTAGTGCTCAACCACTTTGCTGTCACCCGTCTCCGAAAAGATAGCCGGAACAAGGTTTGCGGAGCCACTGCTCTCGACCGGGAGACGGGCATATCGTATGATATCCTAAGCAAATCCGTCGTGAACGCCACGGGGGTCTTTGTAGATGATATCCTGCAAATGGATACCCCCGGTGCGCCTCCCCAGGTCCGTCCCAGCCAAGGTGTGCACCTCGTGCTGGAGCAATCTTTTCTGGGAACGGTGGACGCCGTGATGATCCCCAAAACGGAAGACGGACGGGTGCTCTTTGGTGTCCCCTGGGAAGGAAAACTCCTGGTAGGCACCACGGATACCCCCCTGAAAGGACATAGCCTGGAACCCAGGGCCCTGGAGGAAGAAGTTGCCTTTATCCTCCGCACGGCAGGCCGCTATTTTCAAACGCCGCCGGGAAGGGCGGATGTCCTGAGCATCTTTGCGGGATTGCGTCCCCTGGCTGCACCCAAAGACAAGGACGGTTCCGCCACCAAAGAAATTTCCCGCAGTCATAAGATCATCCGGTCGCCTTCAGGGATGATCACCATCACCGGCGGTAAGTGGACGACCTACCGTAGAATGGCGGAAGATACCGTCAACGCCGTCATTCAATCGGCCGGGTTAACCGAGCGGCCTTGCGTAACCTATCACCTGCCGATTCATGGATCCGGTATGCCGGCAGAAGGACCTGCCGGCCAGACGGTTGACGGATCTGGTGGGCCTAACGGAACGCCCCGGGACCACCTGAGCGCATACGGCAGCGACAAGCCCGCTTTGCTCGCGCTACAGGAACAGCACCCCGCATGGAAAGCGTCCCTGCATCCGAGGCTGCCCTTTACAGGGGCGGAAGTCATTTGGGCAGTTCGGGAGGAATGTGCCTTAACCGTGGAAGATGTCCTGGCCAGGCGCGTAAGGGCTTTGTTCCTGGATGCCAATGCCGCCATTGAGATGGCGCCGGCCGTGGCTTCGCTCATGTCACGGGAATTAGGTAAAGATCCCGCTTGGGAATTGGCGCAAGTCAATGAATTTTCGATCCTCGCCAAAGGATATTTACTGAATTGAGGTTCTGTCTGGGTATTTGATACACGATTGTCTATTGGGAAATGTTTGTTATACCTTGTAATGCTTGTTATGGAAAAATATATTTTATCCCTTGACCAGGGAACGACTAGTTCAAGGGCCATTGTCTTTGATCATTCCGGTAATATCGTATCGATTGCTCAGAAGGAATTTACCCAATATTTCCCTGAAGCAGGCTGGGTAGAGCACGATCCCCAGGAAATATGGTCCACCCAGGCGGGCGTGGCGGCCGAAGCGACCGTCAAGGCCGGCATTAACGGCACAGGGATTGCCGCCATCGGGATCACCAATCAACGAGAAACAACCATCGTATGGAACCGGTCCACGGGAGTGCCCGTCTATAACGCCATTGTTTGGCAGGACAGGCGTACTGCAGAATATTGCAATTACCTGAAGGAAACCCAGCGCGAAGACCTCATCCGGAAGAAAACCGGACTGGTGATAGATGCTTACTTTTCAGCCACCAAGATTAAATGGATCCTGGACCATGTGCCGGGCGCCCGCGAGTCCGCAGAGGCCGGAGAATTAGCCTTTGGCACCGTAGATACCTGGCTCGTCTGGAACCTGACCAGGGGCGGTGTGCACGTGACAGACGTGAGCAACGCTTCGCGCACGCTGCTTTTTAATATTCATACCCTGGAATGGGACGACACCCTCCTGGACCTGTTCACCATTCCCCGTGGCATGATGCCGCAGGTGAAACAATCCAGCGAAGTATACGGAGAAACAAAGACCACCATCTTTGCTTCCAAAGTGCCGATAGCCGGGATAGCCGGAGATCAGCAGGCCGCTCTTTTCGGGCAGATGTGCATCTCCCCGGGCATGGTAAAGAACACCTACGGAACCGGTTGTTTTATGCTGATGAATATTGGTGAAAAGTGCCTCTTGCCTTCCGACAACCTTTTGACAACCGTAGCCTGGAAAGTGAACGGAAAGGTGAACTACGCTTTTGAAGGAAGCATCTTCATCGCAGGGGCCGTTGTTCAGTGGCTCAGGGATGGCCTGGGTATCATCCGGTCCTCTTCGGAAGTAGAGGCCCTTGCGCGGCAGGTGAACAGCACGGAAGGCGTGTACTTTGTGCCCGCGTTTACGGGGTTAGGAACGCCTCATTGGAATCCCTATGCCACCGGTATGATGGTGGGCCTTACACGGGGAACCAAAGCCGCTCATATCGCCCGGGCCGCCCTTGAATCCATTGCCTACCAAACCATGGAAGTACTGAAGGCCATGGAAGCGGCAGCGGGCACGCCCATTACTGAACTTCGTGTGGACGGAGGCGCCACCGCCAACAACCTCCTGATGCAATTCCAGGCAGACGTGATGCAGACGAAAGTGATCAGGCCCACCACGTCTGAATCCACCGCCCTGGGCGCCGCCTACCTGGCGGGACTCGCGGTAGGCTATTGGAAGGATACCGCAGAAATTGAACAGTTCTGGAAAGCCGAGAAAATATTCACCCCCGGAATTCCCGCAGACCAGGTCACCGCAGGATTCCTCGGCTGGCAAAAGGCCGTGCGGACCATACTGGCCTGGACGCGGTTGTAGGCCCGGTTCCGCACCCACCTTTGGTGGGCGCGGATGTTGAGAGGTTGTTACTTTTACTTATAACGATTGCCATATGACCCCATTTATTGCAGAACTATTGGGCACCGCCGTACTGATCTTCCTGGGTGATGGGGTCGTAGCCAACGTCCTCCTCAAGGATACCAAAGGGAATAACAGCGGATGGATCGTCATTACCACCGCCTGGGGCCTGGCCGTCTATGCGGGTGTCGTCGTAGCGGCGCCTTACAGCGGGGCCCACCTGAATCCGGCTGTGACGCTGGCGCTCGCCATTGCTGGCAAATTTTCCTGGAACCTGGTACTTCCTTATGTCGCCGCCCAATGCCTGGGGGCCATGACAGGCGCATTCATGGTCTGGATCACACACAAGGACCACTTTGACCGGACGCCGGACCCACACCTGCAGTTGGCCGTCTTTTGCACCAGCCCTGCCATCCGGAATCCGCTTCTTAATTTGCTCAATGAGATCGCTGCTACCTTTGTGCTGATCACTGCCGTATTCTTCATCACAGATGCACAGATCCTCCCTCAAAAGACCGTACATATCGGGCTTGGTTCCATAGGCGCGTTGCCCGTAGCGCTGATTGTCTGGGGAATTGGCCTTTCATTAGGCGGCACTACCGGTTATGCCATCAATCCTGCCCGGGACCTCCCGCCCCGGATCCTACATGCGCTGTTACCTATCAAAGGGAAGGGGTCCAGTGACTGGGGATATGCCTACGTACCGGTATTAGGTCCCCTGATCGGGGCAGCTTTGTCGGCGCTGTTGTTCAGGGGTTTATGAAAATAAATGCGCTTTTGCAATCGTAGAAAGCATTTTATCATAAAAATGCAAACAATATGATGCATTTTTTAAGTATTATGCACTAAAATAATTGCAGTTTTTTGTATTTTTGCTATTCATCTTTAGCAAAATGGATAAATTAGCCTCTAAGTCAAACATTCTTATTCAAGACCAAGGGCTTGAATTCATCCGGTCACTTTCCCATAAAATAGATTGGAACAATCGCTTAATTGGGATCCTTGGTGCAAGGGGAACGGGGAAAACAACTTTGCTACTCCAACATCTAAAACAACAGTACGGCGTGGGAACAGAAGCCATCTATTTATCCATGGATGACATCTACTTTACACAAAACCGGCTAACTGACTTTGCTGAAACCTTTCGTAGCCAGGGAGGTAAAACTTTATTTTTGGATGAGGTACACCGCTATCCTGATTGGGCTAGAGAAATCAAAAACATCTATGATTTTTATAAGGATTTACGGATTGTGTTTACCGGTTCCTCCATTATGGATATGATCAGGCAAAATACCGATCTTAGCCGAAGAGCAGTCCAATACGATCTGCCTGGATTGTCTTATAGGGAATTTCTGCAATTGTCAGGAATTATCTCTTTATCCCCTATCCCATTCAATGACCTTCTGGCAAATCATGTCCGGATAGCAGCGGATATAAGCTCAAAAATAAAGCCTCTTCAACACTTCGGCAACTATCTCTCTTACGGCTATTATCCTTTTTTCCTTGAGGACCAACGTACATATGGTATTCGCCTGGAGCAGGTTGTACGATTAATCATTGAAAGCGATTTGCAATTTATAGAAGGGCTTGATCCGCAGAAGACGCGGAAAATTTTCCAGCTTTTGTATATTCTTGCCACCAATGTACCCTTCAAACCTAATATTACCAAGCTAAGCGAGAAAACGGGGATACACAGAAATACAATTGTGGAATATCTGCACTACCTGGAAAAAGCCAGGTTAATTAATTCACTAAGCGCTGCAGGCAAAAGCATCAGTACCCTGCAAAAGCCTGACAAAATATTTTTAGAAAATACCAATCTCCATTACACCCTTGCTCCCGGCAAAGTCGATAAGGGAGCATTACGGGAATCTTTCTTTCTTAACCAATTGAATAACGCCGGGCATTTTGCGGCATTACCCGCCCAGGGAGATTTCCTGATAGACGAAAAATTTACCTTTGAAATTGGTGGGAAAGCAAAGTCATCAGAACAAATCCTCCAAATCAAAGACGCATGGATAGCCGCTGATGATATTGAAATAGGGGCGTATAATAAAGTCCCTCTCTGGCTTTTTGGGCTGCTTTACTGACGCTCCCGGAGACCATCAGCCGCAGCAGTCCATTTTACCGCTGCCCCTGGGCAGTTTCCTCCGCCGTCTGCTCTTTTTCTTTTACCACGGTGAGGTCACCTAACTCTACGGTCAGGGGGATCAATCCCAGTTGGACGATCACCTTTTTACCGCGGATCTCCTTCACGGTTCCTATCTGCCGATTTTGCTTCATTCTGACCCTGTCCCCTACCTTAATGGTCCCTCCAATCTCTACATATTTCTCGTCAAACCGCTTTTGTTGCTTTTCGGACACCTGTTTCTCTTTTTGTTGGAAAAGGATGGCGTTGATCATCTTCACTACCTGGTCCTTATCCTCCGACCTCTTCCATTCCGCCACCAGCGACTTTAGCCTGCGCTCCATGTCCTTTACTTCCGTCATCCTTGTTTCGGAAATCCTGTTCTGTTCCTTCAGCAGTTCCAATTGCTGGCGGTGACGTTCTTTATCCAGCACTTCTTCCATTTCCTTTTTGAGGCGGGCATTCTCTTTAAGCAATTGCTGCAGGTCTTTTTCTTTTTTTTCCACCACCCTCAGGTCCTGTTCCGTACGGTTCAGGAGCTTATCCAGGTTAAAATGGTCTTCGTCCACGAGTTGCCTGGCCCTTTGAATGAGCCGTTTGTCCAGGCCTATCCTTTCAGCAATCGCAAAGGTGTAGGAACTACCCGGCTTGCCGATAGCCAGTTGATAAAGCGGCAACAGGTTCTGTTCATCGAAGGCCATCGCCCCGTTGAGGATGCCCCGCACTTTACCTGCCATGACCTTCAGGTTTAAGTAATGGGTGGTGACAATACCAAAAGCATGCTTGCGGGCCAGTTCCTCCATGATGACTTCAGCAAAAGCTCCCCCGAGGTTGGGATCACTACCGCTGCCCAACTCGTCAATGAAAAACAGGGTGCGTCCATTGGCTGTTTCCATGAAATACTTCATGTGTTGTAAATGGGCGCTATACGTACTCAGCTCAAATTCCAGGCTCTGCGTATCCCCTATATGGATCATTATTTTCTTAAAGATGCCAAAAGTGGAGGTCGGCTGTACGGGCACCAGCAGGCCGCTCTGCAGCATGAGCTGCAGGAGGCCCACGGTCTTTAACGTCACGGTTTTCCCTCCGGCGTTCGGCCCGGAAATCACGAGGATATGTTGCTGTTCATTCAGGGTAACTGAAACGGGGATAGTCTTCTTTCCGGATTTCCGGTTATACAGGTACAACAAGGGATGGTAAGCCTGTATCAAATCCACGTGGGCCCTATCGACAACGTTCGGATAATTCCCTCCCATATCTATAGCCAACTTGGCTTTCGCCCGTATGAAATCATACTCTCCCACGATTTCATGGTATATCTTCAACAGGGGCGCATATACCGACAAGCGGGCTGTCAGTTCCCTGAGAATACGATAGACTTCTTTTCTCTCTTCATTTTCCAGGGAGAAAATGTCATTATTCAACTCTGAAGTTTCTTCCGGCTCGATAAAGGCTGTTTTACGCGTATCACTTTCCCCATGCAAAATTCCTTTGACCTGCCTCTTATGTTCGGCAAACACAGCGATCACCCGGCGTCCATTCATAAAAGACTCCTCAAAATCCGCCGCATACCCATCCTTTTTCATTTTCCGCAGAATGCGTTCAAACATCCGGCTCAGTTCTCCCCGCTTGCGGTAAAGACCCAT
>Ga0302312_10000647_pt1 | contig 24119 bp, 25 predicted proteins | sample III_Palsa_N2_1_FD_200529 | JGI IMG/M metagenome (GOLD analysis project Ga0302312, IMG submission 200529) | Peat permafrost microbial communities from Stordalen Mire near Abisko, Sweden - III_Palsa_N2_1 | ecosystem: Environmental > Terrestrial > Soil > Palsa > Peat permafrost | place: Sweden... | reverse complement strand
CCAGCAAGGCCAGCTAAGAAATTAGCTGGCTTCTTTTTTCCAGACGCGACAACTTTCTTCCGTGGTCTTCTACGTCATCGCATTTTTACTTCCCATAATCTCTTTTTATAATATTACAGCTTTTTTGCAATAGTTCCCTGGGAAGGCATCCCACCGGTTCTTTTAACATAACGTTTTCCTAAAATTTACATTTCCAAGTATCTGCTTCAAAAACGGCAAGCAGTTTGCCCGCCATATAATATCCTTCTCAGGTGCTAAAACGTAGAGGTAGTTCTACACATTTTACCCACGCCCAAATTCGGCAACTCGATTACCGGGCTTTTACACCGCTTTTTTACCTGGTTTTTAGTGCGTAAATTTACTGTTATATCCCGTACAATTTCGCTATTTTAACACCGTTTTTGTCCCATTTGGACTTTATTAGTGTTTGATAATCAATATATTATCTAGTGATCTCGGATGGTTTTTTTAAGCTTGTGCCCTTGCCCGTTCCTGTTTTTATCCTGTATTTAGCTATCCTAATTCACCCACAAACTTAATCCCATGAACAAGAATTTACTCGATTCAACCACTGATTCTGCTACTGCTTTCTCTCCTTCCGTCGGAGAACACATCGGTCTGGAAGCCGGCGCCAAAATGGTGAAATCTTTCTACGATGCTCACCCCGACCAAGCCAATGGTTATTTGATTGGACGTGAAATTATCGAAAAGATTCTTGCTCAACCCGGATGCGCTGGATTAAGCATTCACCCTGCATACAATGAAGAAAATGTCAGCACACTGGTTTTTGCCGGTGTCGATACTGACGGGCAACAGATCCTTAAATATAGTGTCATTGGCCAAAACGGCAATATAGAAATTAAAGACGGCCTTATCGTAGACCATATTACCACGATTCCCGGCGGCGGTGGTGCTAGTGAATCTACTTATAGCTGGTTCTAAAATAGGGACTTAACTTTCCGTTTTTTGGGATTCTAGGACCGGTATGCTATATTTGGATAAATATTAACATATCGAACTCTTAATTATTTCTGGTTATTTAGCTAGGCTATGCCTTTTGATACCCATAATTCTTTTACTCTTTACCAGGAAAAGGCACAGAGGCAAAGGATTATGGGTTATTTCTATATACCTATTCTATAACCTTATCACTGAACTGATTAACACCTACTACAACCATCGGTTCCACGAAAACTTCTATTTGAACTGGAACTTCTTTAATATAGTAGAATACTGCCTCCTGGCCTTCTTCATCAGGGCACTCCTTCGAAACAAGACCTTGAAAATATTGATCCTGGTTTTTTCACTGTTATTTCTCGTTATAGCCTTTACGAACATCTTTTCCGGTGCTTACCGGGACGATTATGATTCCGTAACCAATGGTCTGGAGTCAATTTTACTGATAATTTACTCCATTTTCTATCTTTTTGAGCAAATAAGTAGGCCGGATCATATATTTTTTTATTCCATACCGGAATTTTGGATTATTGTGGCCATACTTTTATACTTTAGTGGTACTTTTTTCTTCAATACCTACGCACACGACCTGATCAAAAGTAGTAAGTCTTTCCAAGACCAATATTCCGCGATAAACAATGCATTTGAAATTCTTAAAAGCCTGCTTTTTGGGGTAGCTATGGTCGTAAAAGGCGATGCCCCTATTAACAATGCCCCGAGAATTGATTACAGCAACCTGGACGAGCACCTGAATCTTAACCGTTAACTGCATTACCCTGGAATAGTAAAGAATGATATTGCTGCAAATTACTTCTAACGACCGTCCAAGTATACCTTACGTATTGTACTTTGGTACACTTGGCATGTTTACTTTAGCCATCGCATTGGTTGTCTTCATCGTCTTTTACCAACGACGTATTATTCAATATCAGCTAAAGATGCAGCGAATGGAGGAAGAGCAGCAGAAGCTCTTGTTAGCCGCTTCCATTCAGTCACAGGAGGAGGAGCGGCAACGTATAGCCGCCGACCTTCACGACGATGCTGGCCCGCTGCTGGCAACGGCACGCCTGTATCTCAACGAGAACCTGGTTCACCAGGAAATCACCACTCAGCTGCAGTCCATTTTTAGCGCCAAGCAGATCATAGACGAAGCTATTCAATTGATTCGCAACATCTCCCATAGCCTCATGCCTTCCACGTTGAAAAATTTCGGATTGGAATCGGCTATCAATGATGTTTTTCAAAAGATCAACGGTTCGGGATCCATCAATGCCAGTTGCCGGTTTCATGACTACCGCCGGAGGTTGTCCATAGACCAGGAGCTTTTGCTGTTTCGTGTCATCCAGGAGCTCGTCAATAATACCCTTAAACATAGTCACGCAAGCTTTATACACTTGATACAGGGTAGGAATAATGACCAATTTTTCATCCGGATTCATCATGATGGGTATGGAATTACGCAGGACACATATGAGAAATATAAGATCATACCGGAGGGCCTTGGACTAAAAAATATTCACAGTCGCGTTAAAATCTTAAAAGCAAACATTACTTTTGAGAAGGATCCATCTCAAACGTATTTTAAAATATCGATTGAGCTACCTCTGGAGACACCTCTCTGATTAGCGGGAAGTATCACCAAAAGCAACGTGGAGAATCTATCATTATTATGGCCAATATTAAGGTGGCTATAGCGGACGACCATCAGATATTCCGAAAAGGGGTAATTCTGTCCCTTCGCCACTATGCCAATATCCAATTTGTACTCGAGGCGGGTAATGGAGAGGAACTTTTAAAAGGTATTGCAACTACCGATACCGATGTGGTATTGCTAGACCTACGTATGCCTGTAAAGGATGGTATTGAAACCACTAAGTGCCTTGCCCGGGATTATCCCCACATAGGCGTTATCATTTTGACCATGTACGAAGATGAGCGCTTTGTTACCCATTTGATGGAAAATGGGGCCAACGGCTACTTGCTGAAAAGCGCCGATCCTGCAGAAATTAAAAGGGCAATCATTGAAGTTAAGACTAAAGGATACTACCTGAATAATTATGTGAATAGGATCCTCCTGCAAAAATCTCATTACCGGGTGAAATTTACCCCTTCTCTCCACACTGAAATTGTCCTCAACGATAAAGAAAAACAGGTCATTAAATTACTGTGTATGGAACTTACTGCACAGGAGATCGCCAAAGAAATGGGGATCAGTCCCCGCACTGTGGAAGCTATCAAGGACAGGCTAATGGAACGTTTTGGAGTGAAAAACTCGGTAGGCCTTGTATTCTTTGCCATGAAAAATGCTCTGATCGACTAAGGTATATTCATCTCGGGGATCTCTCCGGTGATAATCAACTTCCCGGCTGTTTTAGACTTGATTTCGTCCACACTTACACCTGGAGCTCTTTCCAGCAATTTGAAACCGCCCCCGGGAAGGATCTCCAGGACGGCCAATTCAGTGACCACTTTTTTCACACAAGCCACTCCCGTCAATGGTAAAGTACATTTATCCAGTAATTTGGATTCCCCCTTTGGGCTGGTATGCATCATAGCAACAATGATATTTCTTGCCGAAGCTACGAGGTCCATTGCCCCTCCCATCCCCTTCACCATTTTGCCTGGTATTTTCCAGTTGGCAATGTCTCCGGATTCAGATACTTCCATCGCACCCAGGACGGTGAGATCGATTCTCCCTGCTCTTATCATCCCAAAACTTTCAGCACTGTCAAAAAATGAGCCCCCGGGGAGGATGGTCACGGTTTCTTTTCCGGCATTGATCAGGTCGGCATCCACCATAGCCTCTTCCGGATAAGGCCCCATGCCTAATATTCCATTTTCAGACTGCAACAGGATGGTCATCTCTTTGGGGATATAGTTGGCTACTAAGGTAGGAATGCCTATTCCAAGGTTTACGTACATGCCATCCTTCAACTCCTGAGCAATGCGCTTGGCAATACCGTATTTATCTAACGCCATAAGTTGCTTAATTTTTTTATTTGCTTTTGCAGGGAGGCCCCAAAGTAAGCTCCAAGAGCCGGATTGATATTTGACAGCGTCTCAAAATCGCCCCGGAGCATTTCAATAGCCTTACGAACAGCCTCGCTGCCTTCACCCAGGAAGCGGATGGCATTTTCTTCTCCTTGTTGCTTATCGATATCCCAGTCAACGATGTCGTCCATTAACAAAAATGCGGCGATCAGGGCGTACCAATAAGGAATAAAAGCCTGGGTTAACAGCTCATTCATTGGTAGATCACAGAGGGAAAACAAGAAGGTATCAGCACGGTTCAAAGGGTGTATGGCCCGTCCAAGCCACCGTGTAGGTTCCCCGTTGCGAATGATAAAATACTCCTGCAGCCCATTCCATAACCATTCATTGCGGACAACGGGCTCCATCAATTTCACGCAGGTAAGAATATGGCCGACGCCCGATAAATTTTCAAATTCTACCTTCCCTGCACTATCCAGAACCCATTCCATCCGGCAGACATGGTCTTCCTCCAGCAAAATGGCCTTATCCACTCCGACACGCAGGAGGATATCATAGATGATCGGAATGAACAAATATCCTGTCCCGCTTGCCACATATAGCTTACGGTCTCTCCAATAAACATTATCGGGTGGTACCCTTCTGTCTACAAAGAACGCGGCTACGTCGGTATCAACGCCTAACTGCTCTGTCAGGAAGCGGGTGCTGGTGAACATTCGATAGCGATGGTTTTACGTTCAATCCTTTTTTCATAATCCATTCCCTGGAAGATGCGCGTAACGTAAATGCCCGGAACATGGATCTGATCCGGGTCCAATTCCCCGGGTTGCACCAATTCTTCGACTTCCGCAATGGTTATTCTACCCGCTCTCGCCATTGCCGCAGAAAAGTTACGGGTCGCTTTACGAAATACAAGGTTTCCCCAGGTATCTCCTTTCCAAGCCTTGACCAAGGCGAAATCTGCGTGCAAGGCATATTCCATCAGGTGCATCTTTCCATCAAAAGCCTTCGTCTCCTTTCCTTCCGCTATTTCTGTCCCAAAGCCTGCCGGAGTAAAAAAGGCCGGAATGCCCATACCTGCCATATATATACGCGTAGCCAATGTTCCCTGTGGGACCAGATCCACATCCAGTTCCCCCTGGAGTAACTGGCGTTCAAATTCAGCATTTTCCCCGACGTAGGAACTGATCATTTTTTTGATCTGACGCCTTTTAAGAAGCAGCCCCAGGCCAAAATCATCTACCCCTGCATTATTAGATATGCAGGTGAGTCCTTGTAAGTCCTTTCGCACCAGTGCTGAAATACATTGTTCAGGGATTCCGCAGAGGCCAAAGCCCCCAAGCATGAGCACAGCTCCGTCGGGTATATCCCGGATGGCGTCATCAGCGTTGGCAACAGTTTTATTCATATGGCTGGCAATAAAAGTAAACAATAATTTACACCACTTTGGGCACGACACCCGGTACTGGTTTAGGTGGACCACTCTTCCCCGGTTTGAAGTTGGCCGGATTCGCCGGGTGTCCTATGCTGCCATTATGCGGCACCCGATTCTGCCAGGTGGGCTGATGGATATTATTATTATTATTATTATTATTTGGATAGGGAGGATGGACCATGGGACCCGGCATACGTTTCATCATTTCCCGGTTTGTCCTGTCGGTCATGGTATCAATTATTGCTTTCAATTCTTCGGGTTTGGACATATAAAAATTATAACTGTCCTGAAACTGCTCCTTGCTGATATGGTGCGACCCAAAAATATTGATATAGGCCACGGCATAGGCTGTGTCATGCCTGTAATTGGTATCCTTTAGAGCCCTCAACTCATTAAAGGCATCCGCTTTAAGCATTTCTCCAATCACCACACGCATGGTATCAGGAGACAATAATCCGGCCGCCTGATGAGCATTGCGCCTGCAAGCCACTTGTAGTATAAGACAGCCAATAGCTGCCACCGCTAAGCATCTCCTCACTTGAGTAATTGTTTATACTTGTTGATATTACTGATATCCAGCCGCTGCAGCAGATCAAGCGCCCTGGCCTTTCCCTGCGGGTCCGCTTTCACAAAGAGATTTCCCATTTCGGTTGACTTTCCCTGGAAAAAAAATTGACGTATCATGGTGCCAGGTGTCTCCTGGTTAATATTATCCATATCGCTGAGGGCCGTCAGCACTGCAGCCCTGGCCTTATCCGGATCACTCGTCATCTGGTCCAGCCCCTGCCTGAAGTATTGATAATATATATCGGAAATAAGGGAGTAGCGGGAGTTCTGTAGATTTTCAGCCAGCCAGTAACGATTGATATTCCCGTCAAATGCGTTCCATCCCTTCACACCACTGCCATCCGGCGCATTATTGACAATATTCCATCCCTTCTGGAAGTAAGGATCCCCCCCTTTTAAAGAAAAGGATTCGTCGTCAAACCCCACGATCATATAGGCATAAAAAGCAAATATGGCAGTCAGGTTAGCCACCAGGGGATCTGTTCCCTGGACCCGGTTATCGTCAAATAGCAGGGAAGAAAAAAGAAGGTATTTAAATGTGATATCGTTGTCCTGGTAATTAATCAATGGGGAGTTATAACTCGTTCCATAAATGGGACGCGCGGCCTGGATGACCAGGGAGGCCGAATAGGTATCCACATCAACCGAAGTCTGCAGGGTCAGCAGGAAGGAGCATTCAATTTTCTCCTGGGGCTGATAGGTCTCGTTGGTCCATTTACGGTTATTCAGGAAGTCAGTCAATGCTGTTTGCAATGCCTGAAAAGTCCTTTTATCCACCGTTGAAGGCATGCGGACTCCGGAAACAGAGACCCTGGCCTGTAGTTCCTGGGCGCCAGCCAGGTGCGGCAACCAACCAAAGGTCACCAGGAAAAGTCCCGCTATAAATACCTTTGTCATGACAAGTGTTTTGTTTCCTCCAATTGGAGTATGATAGTATCCACAATATCCACGGCAATAGCTTCCTTTCGCTTCAACCCAAACGTCCATTCCCCTCCCTTCCGGTCAAAAATAGTGATTTTGTTTGTGTCGTACCCAAACCCTGCGCCTTCGTCCCGCAGGCTATTGAGTATGATCAGGTCTGCATTCTTAGACAGCAGCTTGGATAAAGCATATTCCTTTTCCTTCTGCGTCTCCAGCGCAAAACCTACCAGCAATTGGTGCGCTTGTTTCCGATGCCCTAACTCCTTTAAAATGTCTTCCGTCCTAACTAATTCCAGCTCCCAGGTATCCTGCTGCTTCTTGACCTTCTCCCCGGCTACGGTGGCGGATGTATAATCCGCTACTGCCGCCGCCATAATGGCAATATCAACCCCCTCAAAAAGGGGTACGCAAGCATTGTACATTTCATGAGCCGTCTCTACATGGATCGTTGTAACCCCAGGTATTTCCTGTCTGGAAGAAACCGGCCCCAGTACCAGTGTCACTTCTGCTCCCCTCTCTGCCAGTTCACATGCCAGGGCCATTCCCATTTTCCCAGAAGAACGGTTACCTATAAAACGGACGGGGTCTATGGGCTCATGAGTGGGGCCCCCTGTAACCAGCACCTTCTTTCCTGCGAGCGGTCCTTCCCCCCGTGCAAAAAAATCATGCATCCAGGCCAGGATCGACTCCGGCTCCGCCATCCGACCTTCTCCTACCAACCCACTGGCCAATTCCCCTCTTTCAACGGGAATGACATGGTTCCCAAAGGAGCCCACCTTTAACAGGTTTTCCCGGGTGGCAGGATGACGCCACATGTCCTCATCCATGGCCGGAGCGAGCACCACAGGGCAGGTAGCCGATAGATATACCGCCATCAGGAGATTGTCGCACAACCCATGAGCCATTTTTGCCAGGGTATTACAACTCAGGGGGGCAACCAGCATCAGATCGGCCCAGCGGCCAAGCATGACATGATTAGCCCAGGCATGCTGATCGAATAAATCAGTCATGACTTCACCCTTTGCCAGGGTACCGAGGGTCAGGGGAGTAACAAAGTCCTTTGCGTCCGGTGTCATCACCACTTTTAATTCAGCTCCCGCCTTTGCTAATAGCCGCACCAATCCCACCGTCTTATACGCTGCGATGCTGCCAGTAATACCCACTAATATTTTCTTTCCGGTCAACATAGATATCCTTTAAAAGATAACCTTCTTAAAAACGCCACTAGCGACACAACCAAGGTCATGTCGCTAGTGAAGGTAATCATTTTATCCCCGTTTAAACGAGGGTCCCGGGGCTTAGAGGCCCTTTACTATCGGTATAGATCTTCCAGATTAACTGAACAGATCGTTGTCATTTTTCCTATGATAGATCTTATTCTCAAAGAATTCTTGAGTAGCCAGCAGGGCTGGATTAGGCATCCTTTCGTAGGCCTTTGAAATTTCAATCTGTTCCTTATTCTCGTGGATCTCTTCCAGGCTATCGGTATGGCTGGCGAATTCCTCCAGCTTACTGTGCAATTCTTCCTTTATGACGATATTGATCTGGTTAGCCCTTTTGGCTATAATAGCAATAGATTCATACAGATTACCTGTCTTATTTTTAATATCTACTACATTCCTTGTCTCTGCTGTGTTGGGAGTGTTAGCTCCCAGTTGACGCCTTAGTTTGCTCATTTTGAAGGGCTTTTAAAGAGTTTTCTGATAATGCATTGACGCGTTTCGCTTCTGTCAGCAATTTGCTTTCCGGATAACGATCCACGAAATCCCTGAATTCCGTTTTCACCAGTTCGTACCGCTCCTTTTGTTTCCATTCCACGCTGATCTTCGCAAATTCATAATCCGATTTAATAATCATCAATTTATAAAAATCTCCTTTAGGAGAATCAGGGTAATCGTCCAGCACCTGCCCAAACGTGATGGCAGCAGCCCTAAAAAAACCAATGTTATAGTACAATTGCGCCGCCTGCTCTTCCTTTTCCTCCAGCTTCAACCGGCAAACGTCAATAATGGCCGTCGCTTCTTTGATACGGGGAGAGTTCTGGTGCATATTGATGAAGGCCTGCATAGCACCCATGGCCTTAATCGTATTGGACTGATCCAACTCTGTTTTCGGAGATTCTTTGTAGAAACAATAGGCCCGCATATAGTCTACTTCTTCTACCTTTTCACTTTTGGGAAAAGACTCGATGAATTGCTTGAATATGCCTTCTGCACTTTGATAATCGGCCAGATAATATGCGCAATAGGCATATTTGTAGAGCATATTTTCCGCCTTTTCCGTGCCCTTATAGATAGGCAATAACTCTTCAAAAAGCTGTTGAGCGTTGCTGTATTTCTTTTTCACAAAATACTGCTCCGCCATGCGCAATTTATAGTCGTAATCGTTGCTCTTCTGTACCCGGGAGAACTTAGAACAACCAATCATCAAGAATGCCGGTAACAACAATAATATCCAAATGCACTTCATAAAGGATTGCAAAGTTAATGATTTTACCAAAAATCCCTGTAAAAATGAATTTAACCAAATAAATGACGGTAAATATTTGCAAAATCCTTTAACAGGCCTGACTCCGGCCTCTAAAATGGAGAAACCCTGACCTAACTGGCCAGGGTTCCTTTGATATCTTATGTGCTTTCAGATCTTAAAGACCGGAACGCAGATCGATCGTGTGAGCATCACCTTCGCCACCATCATACTGAGGGATAACGCGGTCGCCACTGATACCTTCTTTTTCAATCAGGTAGTTCTTGATAGCATCCACACGCTTTTGATTCAGCGCCTGGGCAGCCTTCGTTGCAGCAGGATGGCCAGCTACAGTTACTTTACAATTAGGGTTGTTGCGGAGCTGAGTAGCTACGTCAACCAGCAGGGACTTAGCGTCAGCACTGATTGTTGCAGCCTTGCCTTTGAAGGTAATGCTGGGCAAGCTACCGAGAGCACAAGTAGGTGCAGGAGGAGCGATTGCCTTGCAACAAGCAGGATCCGGGCATTTACCCACACCATCAGCATCTACCGGCTGGCAGATCGTTGGAGTGATCAATTCCTTATCCTTGTAGTCAGGAACACCGTCACCATCCGTATCGCGGGATACACCATGAGAATCGACAGGAGCACCTGCAGGAGTATTAGGTTCTTTATCGAACTGGTCAGTAACACCGTCTCCGTCAGCATCAGGCAAAATCGGAGTAGGGATCTTCATGTGCTTGGGGGCATTCAGCTCGTTGTAAGCAAAATCCAATGGATTCCACCACCACAATGGTTCTACACGCTTGGATTTGCTTCCGATATTCATGTTGATACGGAGCGAAGTGTAGTTAAAGTAGTCGTTTGTCTTACCAGCGTAAACACCGTCCAGATAGTCATCACCTGGAACCAGCGTAATCTTATCTTCCAGGGCTATATTAAACTTAGGAGACAGCTTGTAGGCAAATCCGGCACCGAGATCCAGCGCGTGACGAACCTGGTAAGAATGGAGAATGCCGATGGGGTTACGATTACCGCCATTGGGAGCTTCCTGGTTGTAGTTACCGCTACCGATCAAATCCTTCAGTTGGGTATGGATATTGGAGCGGGATGCATTGGGGTTAATGCTGGCAAAGTCATACGTTCCACCACCTTTAGGAACTGCATTTACGTCAACGTCAGCAGCCAACAGAGTATAACCACCGATCAAATACCAGTTGGTCTTTACCTTGTCAGAATAGAACTTGATATTATTCAAGGTCAGTATTCCGTCAACAGACAGCATGTGCGTTTTAGTCTGATAGTTAGCATATACAGGACCGTTGCCATAGGCAGCTGCCCAAATGCCACCCAAAGAAGTACCTGTACGAGGCCTGTAATCCATACCATAGGCGTAAGAACCGGTATAAGAAGCCCTGATCGAGAATGCATGACCTAATGATTTACGAAGAGAAATACCCCCACCAAAACCCGGACGGGATGGGATATCACCCAAAATCATCATGTAACCTGCACTCAGACCAAGTTCCCACATGTCTCTCGGCTTGGCCGGGAAGGCATACTGGTTGTTGAGGAACTCATTCTGCTGAGGCATCCTCTTGGCTGGAATTTTTGAAGAGTCGCGCCAGTCGTAGGTTGCTCCGTCCTGGGCGAAGGCGCTGGTGGCCACCAGACACAGGAGACCAAGAGCGATTGAATACTTTTTGCTTGCCATAGTAAGTGTTATTGGTTTAGATTTTGGTGTATTTCTAAGATAGTTGTTGCTGCAAAAATAGACATTGGGTTTTAAATACCAAATTTTTTTAATCCCATTTTAAGGATAGGGCGCACCGTTATGAATACCGGTAAACCAAATAGTTACACACATAGACCGCTTCTCATGGTCAAAAGTTGCATCCCAATCTAAATTTTATTTAGCAACATCTGTACCATAATGTATATGTATCGTAAATTGCCCATTCGAAAATCATGGAACTATCTAAAAAGCTCATACTGGAGGAACTCGCGCTGTTCGAATCCAAGTTTAACGATTCCGTTCAAAGCCGGGTGCCCTTATTGGACAGGGTTATGCGCTATGTAATTAAAAGGAAGGGCAAGCAAATGCGTCCTATGTTCGTATTCCTCTCTGCTAAGGTAACCGGGGCCCATGTGGGCGAAAGCACCTACAGAGCGGCTGCTTTTGTGGAATTATTACACACCGCCACCCTTGTGCATGACGACGTCGTGGATGAATCCATGGAAAGAAGGGGGTTCTTTTCCATAAATGCCCTCTGGAAAAATAAGATTGCAGTACTCGTGGGGGACTACCTTTTGACCAAAGCCATGATGCTGGCCCTGGATAATCATGACTATCATGTACTCCAGATCTTTTCAGGCGCTCTCAAACAGATGGCCGAAGGCGAACTGCTCCAGATGGAAAAAGCCAGGAATCTGAACTTGAGGGAAGACGTTTATTTTGAGATTATCCGCAATAAAACGGCATCCCTGCTGAGCTCAGCCTGCGCTGCAGGGGCATTTGCCGCTACCGGTGACCTGGCATTATCAGAAAAGATGAAGCTATTCGGCGAAAAAGTGGGCATGGCCTTTCAAATGAAGGACGACCTTTTTGACTATGGAAATGAAGACGTCGGCAAGCCCACTGGAAATGACATAAAGGAAAAGAAACTGACCCTCCCCCTCATTTATACCCTGAACCGGGTAGATGCCGCCACCCGACGCAAGTTGATCTATATCCTGAAGAATGAAAACCGCCGAAAAGAAAGGGTCGCCCAAGTCATCGATCAGGTGATTAAGGCCGGAGGCATTGAGTATGCCAGGGATAAGATGTACGCCTACCGGGACGAGGCCCTGGAAATACTGCATTCGCTTCCCCCTTCCCCCGCGCAGGAAGGGCTGGAGCAACTCGTCAGGTATACCACTGACCGAAAATATTAACTTGCTGAAATAGGGATTCTAGAAATAAGCCGGCTTCATGGAGAAAAGATGGAAAGTATCGGAAGCAGATCCTGCTGTGGTAGGGCTTCTAAAGGATCAATTGCAGATTCATACCGTATTATGCGCCTTATTGTCGCTTAGGGGGATCGCTTCATTTGAAGATGCCCGGAGGTATTTCCGGCCCCAATTGTCAGACCTGCATAGTCCCTGGCTGATGAAGGGTATGCGGGAGGCCGTGAACCGTATTATCAAAGCCTTTAAATCCGGAGAAAAGATCCTGGTGTATGGAGATTACGACGTCGACGGAACGACATCTGTCGCCTGCATGTACCAGTTCCTCAAACAGGCACACGAATCTGTGGACTTTTACATCCCACATCGCTATAGGGAAGGATATGGTATCTCCAGGCAGGGAATAGATTATGCGAAAGCGGAAGGTTTCCACTTAATCATATCCCTGGATTGCGGGATCAAATCCGTAGAATTGATCACCTATGCCAAGGAGTCCGGAATAGATTTCATCGTCTGTGACCACCACCTGCCAGATCCCGAGCTTCCTCCTGCCGTCGCCATTTTGAATCCAAAGCAAACGGATTGCCCTTATCCCTATAAAGAGCTTTGCGGATGCGGGGTGGGATACAAACTCATCACGGCGTTATGTGAGGTCCTGGGCCTTTCCGAAGAAGCACACTTATATTATCTGGACCTGGTCGTCACGGCGATTGCTGCGGACATAGTCCCTATCACCGGGGAGAACAGGGTGCTCGCCCATTTCGGGTTGAAGCGGGTGAATGAAAAACCCTCCCCGGGGATGCAGGCGCTGATCCAGCTAAGCGGGCTGGATAAGACACTTCACATCAATAGCCTTGTTTTTGTCATCGCCCCCCGGGTGAACGCGGCGGGCAGGATGGATGATGCCCGCAAAGCCGTGCAATTATTCATTGAGCAGGACTTCACGGAGGCAAAAGCCTTTGCCGAAATGTTGCACATCGACAATTCGGAAAGGAAGGATGCCGACGCAACAATTACGAAGGAAGCGCTCGCCATGATCGAGGGTGACCTTAGCATGCTCGACCGGAAATCCACCGTGATCTTCCAGCCCCATTGGCATAAAGGGGTAGTGGGTATTGTTGCTTCCAGGTTGATTGAGCGGTATTATCGTCCCACGATCGTCCTCACAGAATCGAACGGTATTATTGCAGGCTCAGCCCGCAGCGTGAGCGGGTTTAATGTCTACGAAGCCGTACACAGTTGCAAGGAGTTGCTCCTGGGTTACGGGGGGCATTTCTACGCGGCCGGCCTCACCATGGCCAAAGAGAATTTCAACGCCTTTTCCGACTTGTTTGAGACGGTGGTATCTGCCTCCATTACCCCAGACATGTTGATCCCTGGTATGGTGATTGATGCCGAAGTCTCCTTTTCTGACCTGAATCCATCTTTTTATAATATACTAAAGCAAATGGAGCCGTTTGGCCCCGAGAATATGCGGCCGGTATTCATAGCCAGGAGAGTATTTGACCATGGGTATTCCAAAATCGTTAAAGAGGAGCATATCCGCTTCGTGCTCAAACAAGGAGAGATTGTTTTTACCGGGATAGGATTCAACATGGCAGAAAAGTTTTCTGTCATGGGCGCCGGCGTACCATTGGATATCGTATTCACACTCGATGAAAATGAATGGAACGGGGAAAAGAACCTACAATTGAAGGTGATGGACGTCAGGGTTTCGGAAAAGGTGATCCATCAACGGGCGGCGACGGTCTAGGCACAGCGGTCTCTGGTCGGATTCACACAAAACAAGGCCTCATTCACATATGGTGGAGACCGGTCGGTAAGCCGGGGTAGTTTTGAGAAAACACTCATTGTATGAAAAAACTATTATTGTTATGCCTCTTCCTTTGGACTTTCGCGGATCTCCGGGCCCAGGCCGTTCCCGATAACCGGACACCTGAAAAAAAAGAACAGGATAGAAAGGAGATGGAGGCGTTTAAAAAAACATATCCGCAGTATTTTCAGTTTAACCGTGTGCCTTTGACGCTTGCAGACTCAAGTATTTTAGTACAGGGATATGTAAGCTGCATTATTCTTACGGGTAATTATGTTGTGGACTCCATACATAGCAATTTTCACGCCGATATGCCTGACACATCCACCGTCACCCCCCTCTCAACCATTTCTGTAGGCGGCTCCCGGATCAACGTCAGGTTTAACCAGGGCAACCCCTTTATGTCGATATGGGGTCCTGCGTCTATTACAAACGTGGACCCGGATAATGTAAAGGCAGATAGCGACTACCTCCCATATAACGCCCATAATAAACCATTCAAATCAGACGTCACGACATACGCGAGGATTTCTCTTAACGGCCGCCTCCTCGATGACTGGAAACCGCTGGATAGCTTTCCAAATTCTCTCTGCAAATTTTATCAGCGCTTTGACCCCAAGGACCTGAAAAAAGGCGCTACATTCAACTTTTCGAGGGTTTACCAATTTTATGATATCCCCCTTGGCATAAATGATAAATTACTTATAGAAATAAAAATCAAGCCTAAGGACTGGATGATTGACCGTTTCCTGATCACCAGGACCCCGGTAAGTCCCACCATGAAGGCTGGTTTTTCAACTCAAAATGCCACAGGAAGCATTTCCCAGGAAGAGACCGCCGACCTTTCCCCGGAAAAAAAAACTTCATTCGCACCAATCTCGAACAGGTAACACTGCATCTCCAGAATAATCCTCTTGTCCCCAGGACCGATGTTCAATACGTTTTCAAACCAGTCGCTTCACCAGACTCCTCTTGGGGGCCGGTTCCACCAGAATCAGCCCCCTTTCTTTTGAACTTAAACCGGGGGGCGGAGTATGACCTCTATTTCCGGTATTCCTTTCAGCCTCAAACCACTTCTCATTATAGAATTGTTGTGAGTCCCTATTGGTGGAACAGCGGCTTATTCCGGATCGCGATGGCCTTGTTGATCCTCCTTCTTGCCGCGGTTGCCGGCTTCCTTGTATACAGAAAAAGGAAGATCCGTCAGTTCGCCACCCAGGAAGAGCAACGACAAAAAGCCATTCTGTCGCTCCAGTCTATCCAGGCTCAACTCAATCCCCATTTTATATTTAACGCCCTCACTTCTATTCAGGCGCTCGTTAACACGGGAGACATCGACGGAACCAACCAATATTTATCCGAGTTCAGCATACTGATGAGAAATACGCTGACGGAACACGAACGGATCCAAAACCGTTTGGGTGCCGAACTGAAATCGATGGAAACTTATCTTCGCCTGGAACAACTCCGGTTCCACTTCCGGTATAGTTTCACCGTAGCCCCTTCACTCAAGGTGGACGAAATTGAAATCCCCCGCCTTCTGTTGCAACCTGTAATAGAAAACGCGGTCAAGCATGGGGTTTCCGGCCTTAGAGAGAATGGAATGATCTCCGTCAGTGTTTTTTCGGTGTCCGCCGATTTAAAAATTGAGATACAGGATAACGGGCCTGGAATGGTCTCCCCTGGTCAGCATAATGGCTACGGCCTAAAGCTAACCAATGATAGGATCAGCCTGTTGAATCAGGTACAGGGAGAATATCCGATTGAACTTGCCTGCGCAGAGGGGAAGGCAACTACCTTTATCTTTACCTTTAAAAATTGGCTTTCATGATACAGGCCGTGATTATTGACGATGAACCCAATAATATAACCAACTTGCGGCAGTTACTTGCCCGGCATTGCCCGCAAGTGCAGGTGGTAGCCACCGCTTACGATAGCCGTGAAGGAAGGGAGATCATCCTGACGAACTAGCCGGAACTGGTCTTCCTGGACATCTCAATGCCGGGCAACAACGGGTTTGACATGCTCCGCAGCCTACCCGATCCCCAATTCGATATCATTTTCGTAACAGCCTATGACCAATACGGTATCCAGGCCGTTAAATTCTCTGCCCTGGATTATCTATTAAAACCGATCGACGTAAATGAGCTAACGCTGGCCGTTGACAAGGCACTGCTACGCAAAGAGCATAAAAACAAAAACGGGCAATTGGAAAACCTCCTTCAATTGATCAGGCATCAGCAGGACAGGGAAGAGCACAGGATTGCGCTTCCTGGGGCAAAAGAAACCCGTTTCGTGCAGCCCGCACAGATTATCAGGTGCGAGGCTTCCAACAACTACACCACATTCTATTTGGCGAACGCAGAAAAATGGGTAGTATCAAAGCCCATATATGAATATGAGGAGCTGCTTCAGACATATGGGTTTCTACGTATCCATCAATCGCACCTGGTAAATAGAAAATTCATCAAAAGCTGGGTTAAAGAGGATGGGGGCTATTTATTGCTTGAAAACGGTACCCCTATTCCTGTATCCCGGCAAAAAAAGGAACTCATCCGGCAATGGATCACCAATGCCAAATGAGTTCAATATCATATAGCCTCGGAGCGGCGCCGTAAAGCCCTCGTTCCGAAGGTGTCGATCCTTCTAGGATTCCAGGATAATCTTACCTTTCTTCTCCCCTTGCAATAATTCCACACTCCGGTTAATAAAGGCGGTCAGATCGTTGCCCTTGAGCAATCCCTGAGACAACAGGGCCAGGTCCGCGAGGTTGCGCACCTGCTTATTCCGATGGTCTTCATGATCATCCCCCAGGATATTCTGGTAGATAGGATGGTTCCCGTTCACTGTCAGGGTAACTTCGTCCGGCATATTTGCATAAAATCCACTCATCGCATCCCCGCTGACAGCAGCCATATCCTTCATCCTGCGCATAAACTCAGGCCTGGTGGCTACCACAGGTGCAGAATCCGGGCTCAACCCGCGGATCTCCACGGTGACGTGCATCTCCGATACCTGGGCTCCAAACCAGTCCTTCAACTTAGCCTCTTCATCCTTGTTAAGGACGCTATCACTTGCATCTTGTTTGTCTATTAAGTTGTCCACGATATCTGCGTCGACCCGGGTGAATTGGACATTCTCCCATTTCTGCTCCATATTATTTATAAAGGCGGAATCTACCAAGGTCGTCAATTTAATAACGATGTATCCCTTAGCGCTGGCCGCCTGGATATAAGCATCCTGTTGTACGGGATTGGTGGTATAGAGAATAACGGTTTTCCCTTCCTTGTTTTTCTGCAACGCACTCGTCAATTCCTTGTACTCTTCCAGCGTATGGAATGAACCCGCTTTGACGTCTTCCAGCAGGAGGAACTTGCTTGCCTTCTCCAGGAACTTATCGTCCGTCATCATCCCGTACTTCACAAAGAGTCCGATATGCTCCCACTTCGTTTCGTATTCCTTCCGGTCGGTCCTGAACAATTCGTCCAGTTTATCTGCCACTTTTTTGGTAATGTGTGCATTGATCTTACGCACATTCGGATCTCCCTGAAGGTAGCTGCGGCTCACATTCAAGGGGATGTCAGGGGAGTCGATCACTCCCTGAAGCAACATCATGAATTCAGGGACGATGTCTTTGACTTCATCCGTCACGAAGACCTGATTTGAATACAGTTGGATCTTGTCCTTCTGGATTTCGTAGCTGTGCTGAATCTTGGGGAAATACAGTATCCCTGTCAGATTAAAGGGATAGTCCACATTCAGGTGGATCCAGAATAACGGAGGTTCATTGTAAGGGTACAATTCCTTATAGAATTTCTGATAGTCCTCTGTCGTTAATTCAGACGGCTTCCTTGTCCAGGCCGGATGCGTATTATTGATCTGTTTGTCCTCAAACCAAATGGGAACCGGCAGGAACCGGCAGAATCGCTCCAGTATCTTTCGGATACGGTCTGCATCCAGGAATTCCTGGCTTTCTTCATTCAGGTGCAATATGATATCCGTTCCCCTATGTTCCTTCTGAGCGGTCTCTAAGGTGAACTCAGGGCTCCCGTCGCATTCCCATTGAACGGCCGGTTCATCCAGGTAGCTCTTAGAAACGACTGTTACCCGGTCACTGACCATAAATGCACTATAAAATCCCAGTCCGAAATGGCCGATGATATTGGCTTCGTTCTGTCCTTTATATTTATTAAGGAATTCCTCCGCTCCGCTGAACGCTACCTGATTGAGGTACTTGTCAACTTCAGCTGAAGTCATTCCCACTCCTTTGTCCGAAATAGTCAGGGTCTTGTTTTCTGCATCAATGCTGATGTCGATGCGTAATTCTCCCAACTCCCCTTTTGCCTCTCCCAGGGAAGACAACGTCTTCAATTTTTGAGTGGCATCTACCGCGTTACTGACCAATTCCCTGAGAAAAATGTCGTGTTCGCTGTAGAGAAACTTTTTGATGATGGGAAAGATATTTTCTGTCTGTACCCGGATATTACCTTTTTGCATAGTGCAGTCCAATTTTATCTTCTATGGACAAACGAAATGCCAGTACTGCCAACCTGACAGGATGACAAAAATATCTCCGGGAGGGTCTGATCCCTCTGGCGCTGGAATCTGATAGTTTTAGTTGAATATGTTGCAAATATTGTGGAAAAATGGTACCTTCGCAGCCCCAATCTATAAAAGAAGGCCCTTAAAGGCTTGATTTCGGGACGATTGGGCGCCTCAAAAAGTCATTTTTAAACCTAAATACAGGGATATTATGCAGAATTACGAATTGATGGTGATCTTTACCCCTGTGCTTTCTGACGACGAATTTAAAGCCGTTCAGAAAAAGTACACTTCTTTCATTACCGAAAACGGCGGAGAAGTGGTGCACGAAAATCCCTGGGGACTAAGATCACTGGCGTTTCCGATCCACAAAAAGACCACCGGTCTTTACTGGGTCGCAGAATACAAAGCGCCAACCGACTTCAATGAAAAGCTGAAGATTCAGCTATTGCGTGACGAACAATCTATGCGTCACCTAATTGTTAAGCTTGATAAATACGCCGTCGAGCATAACGTAAAAAGAAGAAATGGCGCATTTGGCTCACCCAAAGAAGTGGAGGCTTAACCATGGCAAAAAGTAATGAAATCAAGTACCTGACGGCGATTAAAACCGAAAAACGTCAGAAGAAGTACTGCCGCTTCAAACGGTATCACATTAAACACGTGGATTACAAGGATGTTGAGTTCCTGAAAAAGTTCCTCAACGAACAGGGTAAACTGTTACCCCGACGCATTAGCGGTAACTCCTTGAAGTACCAGCGCAAAGTAGCCGATGCGGTGAAGAAATCCCGTGAAATGGCCATGTTGCCTTATGTAACTGATCTTTTAAAGTAAGGAGTAAGTCATGCAAGTTATTTTAATACAAGATGTTAATAACCTGGGTGGGTTAAATGAGCTGATTTCCGTGAAAAACGGCTATGCACGCAATTACCTGATCCCCCAGAAGTTGGCTGTTGAAGCCAACCCCAGCAATCTAAAGATGCTGGAAGAACGCCAGAAGCAACAAAAGAAACGCGAAGAAAAAATGCTGGCAGAGATCAACAAGGTAGTAGAAGTATTGAGATCTTCTGCGCTCAAGATCAAAGCTAAAACAGGAACTTCCGGGAAAATCTTCGGAAGTGTCACTTCCGTCCAGATCGCCCGCGCCATCCGCGAAGAAAAAGGGTACGATATCGACCGTCGCCGCATTCATATTCTTGACGAAGTCAAGGAGTTAGGCAGCTATAAAGCGAAAATCGATTTCGGGGGTGGAAAGGATACTGAAGTTGAATTTGAAGTTATTGCAGAGTAAAAAAAAAGTTAGGAATTTTCCTGAATTCCCCTAACTTTATTCTGATAAGTTGACATTAGTTGACAACGTAATACTGATTTAGCTTTTTTTTGCCAAAATGTTTTGTCAGTTTCATTGTATCGGTTAATTTTAGCTAACAATGATTCACTTAAATTTCTTTGTAAAATGAACCTTTATGTTGCGAATCTTTCCTGGAACATTTCTGAGGAAGATCTGAAAAATGTTTTTCAACCGTACGGCGCGGTTACTTCTGTTAAAATCGTTACTGACAGAGAAACAGGCCGGAGCAGGGGCTTTGGATTTGTTGAAATGGAAGATGAAAATGCAGGGCAATCTGCAATAGCTGAATTAAACGATACTGAACTACAGGGTCGCAAGATCGTTGTTAAAGAATCTTTCCCCCGTCCCCAAAATAACTCCTTCAGGAAGAACAACTTCGGTGGAGGTGGCAGTGGCGGCGGCGGCGGCTACAGGAGAAATAACAACTCTGGCGGCGGATATGGTGGTGGTGGCGGCGGTCGCTACGATCGTTAGTCCCCGAAGCTTTTTACCGGTTTTCAAAACTCATTAAATCCTCCTTTTGGAGGATTTTTGTTTTATAAGCGACTGATATATAATTGCTTATGATCTTTTCAAGGCTAATTGCCGGCACCATGAAATGGGGCAGTTGGGGGGCTCAATTTACGCAGGCGGACTATCTTCGGCTCATCGAAGGTTGCATCTCCCTGGGTGTCACTACTTTTGACCATGCAGACATTTATGGCCACGCCACCACAGAAGCTGAATTCGGGGCCGCCCTAGCGGAGGTCCCTTCACTTAGGCCTCGGATGCAACTTATCACAAAATGTGGAATCCGCCTTATAAGACCTCAGCGACCGGATCGGCAGATCAAGCATTATGATACCAGCAAAGAGCATATTATAGAATCGGTGCACCAATCCCTGCAACGCTTGCATACTGATTATATCGATCTGCTCCTGATTCACCGGCCGGATCCCCTGATGCACCCGGACGATATTGCGGAAGTATTTACCTCCCTGCAGGGCCAGGGTAAAGTCCTCCATTTCGGGGTTTCTAATTTTATGCCCTCCCAGGTAGAAATGCTCCGGTCCAGGTTTCCTATTCTTGTTAATCAGATAGAAGTCTCCATCCTTCACTTGGATGCTTTTACCGACGGCACTCTGGATCAATGCCTTACGCACCGGCTTATACCAATGGCCTGGTCTCCCCTGGGAGGGGGACAATTGTTTGGCGTGGACAGCGACAGGCACAAGCGTATCACAGCCGTCGCGGAGATCCTGGGAGAAAAATACGAGGCGGGGGGCGACCAGATCCTGCTTAGCTGGCTGCTACGACATCCTTCCGGGATGCTCCCTGTGCTGGGTACTTCCAAAATAGAACGAATTCAAAAAGCGCTACTCGCCACCCGCATACACCTGACAACCGAAGAATGGTTCCTCCTGTGGAGGGCCAGCACGGGGAAAGAAGTGGATTAGGTCCCGGCGAAAAAAAACCGGCAGGCGCTTTTAGGGCGCACTGCCGGCTCAAGTGGTTTTTCGTTGGCGGCCTAAACTCCGATATAGGCTGCCAGCGAAAAACTAATGTCCTGCGCTGAAAGAATAGGGGAAATCCGCGGGATTCGTTCCTCTTTGCTTATTAGGTTGGGCCTGCATATCAAATTGTATGACGGCGCCCTTCATCAGGTCAAAATGGTTCAGGTAATCCTTGGTATAAGGCTGTCCGTTAAACGTTACCTTATTCACGTAGATATTCTGGTCATTGTTCTTTGGAGCGGAGATGACCACCTGCTTGCCATTTTCCAGGGTCAGGGTGATCTTCTTGAATAAAGGCGCTCCCAGCACGTACTGTGGAGTTCCCGGGCAAACAGGATACATCCCCATTGCCGACCAGACATACCAGGCAGAGGTTTGACCGTTATCTTCATCCCCACAATAGCCATCCGGCACCGCATTGTATAATTTATTCATCGATTCCCTTATCCAGTATTCCCCTTTCCAAGGCTCTCCGGCATAGTTGTATAGGTAGAGCATATGCTGGATAGGTTGGTTGCCATGGGCATATTGTCCCATGTTTACAATCTGCATTTCACGGATTTCGTGAATGACTCCCCCATAGTAAGAATCATCAAATACAGGTGGCAGCTTAAATACCGAATCCAGCATTTTCCCAAACATTTCCCTTCCGCCCATCAGGTTAGATAGTCCTGTGATATCCTGGAATACGCACCAGGTCCAATGCCAGCTATTCCCTTCTGTAAAGGCGTCTCCCCATTTGTAGGGGCTGAAAGGCGTCTGGAAAGAACCGTCTTGATTGCGGCCCCTCATCATTTTGGTTTCAGGATCATAGACGTTCCGGTAATTCTGGCTGCGCTTTTCAAAGCGGCTGATCTCCTCCTGAGGGCGTCCTAATGCCTTTGCCAACCGGGAAATGGTAAAATCATCATATGCATATTCCAGGGTACGAGCCGTATTCTCATTGATCCTCACGTCATAAGGAACATATCCCATGCTGTTATAATATTTGACCCCGAGACGGCCCACAGAGCTCAACGGGCCTTCATTTTCACTATTCTTCAGGATCCCCTGGTATAAAGTACTGATATCAAATCCCCTGATCCCTTTTATATAAGCATCGGAAATGATGGAAGCAGAATGCGAGCCAACCATGCAATCCCGGTGCCCCGGACTTTGCCATTCGGGCAGCCATCCGCTTTCCTTATATGCATTGGCCAATCCTTCCATTACCTGGGCATCGTGCTCCTGGAACATCAAGGTGAAAAAAGGGAATACTGCCCTGAATGTATCCCAGAAGCCATTGTCCGTGTACATATATCCCGGCAGGACCTGTCCGTTATAAGGACTATAGTGCATAATCTGCCCTTTGGAATCCACCTCAAAAAATTTACGGGGGAACAGCATTACCCTATACAGGCAGGAATAAAAGGTTTTGGTCTGATCAACCGTTCCCCCTTCTACTGCCACCCTCCTCAATTCATGATTCCAGGCTTCTTTTGCCTTTTTTTCAGTGGTGGCGAAATTATCCTTTCCAATTTCCCGCTCTAAATTAAGCTCAGCCTGTTCGTAGCTGATAAACGAAGAAGCCACCTTCAGGTGGATCTGGTCTCCCCTTTCGGTTTTAAAGCCCAACACGGCGCCTACGTGTCCGGACTCATATTCCAACGTATCGAGCGCTAACTTCTTATCGTGCCAGGCAGCTGCAAAGGAAAACGGCCTGTCGCAATAGATAACGAAATAGTTCTTGAAATTATCCGGCACCCCTCCGCTGTTCATGGTCGTGTAGCCAATAATCTTATTTTCCTTCGGGAGGATCTTGATATAGGACCCCCTCTCGAAAGCATCAATGACGATATAGGAACTGTCAGATTTGGGGAATGTCATCCGAAACTGGGCTGCCCTTTCAGTAGGAGTGATTTCAGTAGTCACATCAGGATCGGCCAGGTACACGCTGTAATAGTAAGGCCTGGATACCTCCGCCTTGTGGGAAAACCAACTGGCTCTGTCATCCTGATCAAATACCAACTTTCCCGTAACAGGCATAATGGCAAACTGCCCGTAATCATTGATCCATGGACTGGGTTGATGCGTTTGCTTAAATCCCCTGATCTTATCTGCATTATACGTATATCCCCAACCATCTCCGATTTTTCCCGTCTGGGGCACCCAAAAATTCATACCCCATGGCAACGCAATAGCCGGGTAAGTATTCCCATTGGACATACTGGGTTTAGAGGTTGTTCCCATCAGGGGGTTAATCCAATCAACAGGATCACTAACCTTCTCTACGCTATGGGGGATGGTCTGTGCTTTGGCGCCGATAGCAATCGCCAAGACAAGCATCAGTTTCAATGTTCTTTTCATGTCTGTAAGATGATTTATAGCAAAACCGATTAAGCATAATGCTTATAATGCGAAAGTTACTAAATCATTACAACACGAATTCTAAACGGATTCTAAATGTTCCCAGGCCTCTTGCATTCGACGGGTAGGGGCAAAAAAAAGCCCTTGCTTTCGCAAAGGCTCTTAAAGAATACGGCAGCTACCTACTCTCCCGGAACTTAATCCAGTACCATCGGCCATGAGGGGCTTAACTTCTCTGTTCGGTATGGGAAGAGGTGACCACCCTCGGAATAACCACCATAAAAAGGTAGA
>Ga0302312_10000645_pt1 | contig 24158 bp, 26 predicted proteins | sample III_Palsa_N2_1_FD_200529 | JGI IMG/M metagenome (GOLD analysis project Ga0302312, IMG submission 200529) | Peat permafrost microbial communities from Stordalen Mire near Abisko, Sweden - III_Palsa_N2_1 | ecosystem: Environmental > Terrestrial > Soil > Palsa > Peat permafrost | place: Sweden... | reverse complement strand
AACCTTACCGCCCTCAATCAACTGCACACGAGCTCCGGGCACAGGCTTACCCAGCGCATCGGTCACATGACCGCGCACCACAACGGCATTGGCCGTCACGCTTGCCGCAATCAGAAGAAGTATCGGAAACACACCGCGCCGCAGAACAGCAGCACGTAAAAAGGAACTAGCCGTAGACCGGCTCAAAGATAAATACATAAACGTTCTCCTCCGCCCCCCCGTCGGGAGCGTGGCAGGCTGATACGCTTCAGAACCGGTCTCCTGACTTGCGCGATTTCAAGGCTGGCCAACCTTCAAGAACCTTCCCTTCCCGAGCGTCGCTCAGTGGGAGTTCTCAGGCCATCCTCGCCTATAAATATCTATAGGCGCACGCTTCACAGTTGCGGGGCAGTGGCGGAGTTTCACCGCGCTTCCCGAACATTCCTTGCGGTAGCGGGTTAACAAGGGCAAGCCCTCAACGAAGGCATCACAGAAACTTCAGGCGAGCTTCCAGTGTACTTCGCCCCGGTCGAAATGATCGACTTTCTGGCCCCAGTTTTATGGCGCCAGCTACTTCGGAAGAACGATGAAAGGCGTAGTCTCCACCAGCGGTACGCCCGCAAACGCCGGCCGCAACAGAGTAGCCGCCTTCGGCAGCGCCCACTCCGGATAAGCCAGCCCCGGCATAGGCTTGGCCGCAAATAGCCGCTTGCACTGCCTCGCCATCCATCGCGCCCAGGTTTTCGCCTTCTTCTTCCGCGCGCTATCGGTTGAAATTCCAGTGCCCGCATACATCTGCCGGTAAAGCTTCGATAGAAACATAAACGCAATCCGCGCCTTCAGCGTCGGCGTACAAGCCGACCGCTGCCACACCGCGCCCCAATCGTAGAACCTGTCCCAAACCTTCTGCGTCCGCTCGCTGATCTCCGCCGAGCTCATAGAAGGATGCGGCGTAAACATCTTCGGCCTCACCGCAATCGGAATCAGCCAGTACCGCGTGATCGGTATATCGCCCACCATCGTCGGGTTCTTGGCCTGCTCCTTCTCCCATCGCCCAAAATCAATCGTCCCCGGGAACGGCGTCATCATCACAAACTGCGCAAACGTAACGCCTGCCTTCAACGCCATCTCCACTGTCGCATCGAACGTCGCCGGCTTGTCAGTCGGCAGCCCAAAGATGAATGACCCCAGCACATGCACGCCATGCTTCTTGAACGTCTGCAACTGCTTCGCCAGCGCGTCGCCCGAGTAGTTGAAGTCCTTGAACACCGCCTTCAAACCCTCCGGCGTCACCGCTTCAACCCCAACCAGCGCACCTTTGATGTTGGCCCGCTTCATGGCATCGAGATACTCGCCATCTTCGCCGGCTTCCATCGTGATCTGCGTAAAGAACACCATGTCTTTCGGCAGCTTCGCTAACTCTTCCATCAACTGGAAGCGATCCGTTCGCACCGCCATCAACTCATCCAGCTTCACCTGATTGTTCTGTTCCCGCGCCAGCCTCAGATCGGTCAGCGTCACCGGATAAAAGTTGTCATCCGCCAGCGCAATAAACCGGAACCCAATCCTTCGCAGGTTCACAATCTCATCGATCACGCTCTGAAACCGCCGCTGCCGTGGCGCCTGTCCATCCGTCCGCCACACACTGCAGAACGAGCAATGCTTCGGACATCCGCGAATCGTCTGCACCGACGCCCACATGTACTTTGCCGGATCCATCAGGTCCCAGCGAGCCGCCAGGAACTCACTTCCCCCAATGCGCCCGCCATCGTAGATCATCTCAAGCTTGCCGGCCATGCAATCATTCACAGCCATGCCCCACGCGATATCGCCATCACCCTTCACCACCGCATGAGCACCGCCGCGCTCAAGCGCCTCTTCCGGAAACAGCGTCGCATGAATGCCGCCATAGATCACCGTGGCGCCCCGCTCGCGCGCCATCCGGCCAACCTCATACCCACGGAGCGCATTGCCCGTATGTACGCTGATGCCGACGATGTCCCCGGGTTGAATGCTCTCCGGGTCAACCTGTTCGATCGATTCATCCACAAGAATCGGATCACCCGCCACCGCCGGCGTAGCCGCAGCCAACACAAACAACCACCGCGGAGTAATCACGGCAGTACCAAAAGAATTGTCACTAGGATTTATAAGATGAACGCTGATCGAACCCAACCTTCTGTCGTACGGCTATGGTGGCTTCAGAGAGCGGTTTCACAGTTAGACGGGCTTGCCGATTCTTAAGGCATGCGAGTCGTCGCGATCGTCTCGCCTTACTATGCCGCTCATCTTACCGAAATGTTCGATTACAGAGATGTTCACTATTGAACACAAATGCCTACTCAAGCTATCAGCAAAACCTTCCCCGTAGTCTTCCGCGCTTCCAGATCGCGATGCGCCTGCGCCGCCTCCGCCAACGGGTACCGATGCCCGATCCGCACCTTCAACTTCCCGCGCGCCATCCACCCAAACAAATCCGCAGCACGCCGCTCAAGCTCCTCGCGGCTCCGTAGATAATCCTTCATCGTCGGCCGCGTCACATACAACGAACCCATCGTAGAAAGCCGTATCAAATCAAACGGCGGCACCGCTCCGCTCGAAGCTCCATACAACGCTATCAACCCGCGTGGCCGCAGACACTTCAGCGAATCCTCAAACGTAGTCTTCCCAACCGAGTCATAGACTACCGGCAGCCCATCTCCATCCGTAATCCGCTTCACCTCTTTAACAAAGTTCTTGTGCGTGTAAAGAACCACATGGTCCGCACCCGCTCCCCGCGAAAGCTCCGCCTTCGCTTCCGTAGAGACCGTCGTAATAACCCGAGCACCCCGCATCTTCGCCATCTGCGTCAGCAGCAACCCCACGCCACCCGCACCCGCATGGATCAACACAGTATCTCCCGTCTGGATCGCATACGTGTCGTGCGACAGATAATGCGCAGTCAATCCCTGCAACATCACCGCCGCCGCATCCTCCAGGCTTATCCCCTCTGGAACCTTCAACAAGCCTGCAACCGGTACACACGCAAACTCTGCATAAACCCCCCGCGTTCCCGCCCACGCCACACTATCCCCAATCGCAAAGTCCATAACATCAGCACCCACCGAGGCAACAACTCCAGCACCCTCCTGCCCCGGAACAAACGGCAACTCAGCCGGATACCGCCCTTCCCGCAAATAGGTATCGATAAAGTTGACGCCCGCCGCCTCAACCTTCACCAGCACCTCACCAGCCTTAGGCTCCGGCTTCGGCAAATCAACCAGGTCCAAAACCTCCGGACCACCCGTCTTCTTAACCTGAATTGCCCGCATAAACCCTCCGTGATTCAACCACCTGCTACCCATTAGACGGCGTCGATAAAATCGACGAATATCCCAAATCCTGTCAAGCCCTAGGTCATCTAAACCATAGAGAGCAAAAGAAATATCCTCGGAGCAGTTATCCCCACTAATTCGCTAAAACACTCACATGGGCAGGGGGGATCTAGTGCAACAAACTCTCTTCCGAAGGCTTCATCCGCACAATACGGTCCACCGCATAGGGCGTCCGGTGCGACTGCGCAAAGAAGTGCCGCACCTGCAGCTCACCCAACAAACCAACGCCAATCAACTGAATACCCGCAAGCAATAGCACCGCCGCAATGATGAACCAAGGCGCATGTTCCCCAGCCACATCATGCCCCGAGAGCAGCTTATGCACCAGCAACCACATCGCAATACAACCACCCGAGAGCACCCCTAATGCGCCAATCCCGCCAAAGAAATGCAGCGGTCGCGTCATATACTTCAGCAGAAACCGAATCGTCAGCAGATCGAAGAACACTCGAAACGTCCGCGAGATCCCATAGTGGCTCTCGCCTGCCTCACGCGCCGGATTCGAGATCGGAATCTCGCAGATGCTCGCGCCATACCAGCTTGCCAGCGCCGGAATAAACCGGTGCATCTCGCCATACAGCGGAATGTTATGGATCACCTCACGCCGGTAAGCCTTGAACGTGGTCCCAAAGTCGTGAATATCCACCCCGGAAAGCCGAGCCATCAACCAGTTCGCCACCCGTGAAGGAATCCGCCGCAGCATCATGCTGTCACCACGCTGCGCCCTCCACCCGCTCACCACGTCATAGCCCTCTTCGAGCTTTGCCAGGAATCCGGGAATCTCCGCCGGATCATGCTGCAGATCCCCATCCATCGCCAGGATGTACTCGCTCGACGAGTGATCGAACCCCGCCGCCAGCGCCGACGTCTGCCCAAAATTCCGCCGCAGCTTCACCAGAAGCACTCGCGAATCAACCGCCGCAATCTCTTCCAGCAGCCGATACGTGCGGTCACGCGACCCATCATCGACAAACACCATCTCGAAGCTGGAACCCACATGCTCCATCACGTCCTTCACGCGATCGTAGAGCTTCGTGACATTCTCTTCTTCGTTATGAAACGGCACGACGATGGAATATTTCGGCACCCTCAAATCATACCTCTCTTCATAACTCTCACCAGCCGGTTGCCTACTTGTGTACGCCACGCACGTTTGCATTGCATAGAAGTCGCTGCACAGTTCATCCTAGATATAGGGTCTGTGAAGCTGCCCAGAGCTCATGACCCATTCGGTCGAGGAGAGATCGATGCTGAAGAGAGTTCTGATCATAGTGGTTGTTGTGGTGTGCTGCATCGGCGGCTGGATGCTCTATAACCGCAACCAGACCCAAAACGCCCTCGGCAACGGCGACGTCCACGTCACCGACTCCTCCTCCCGTGACAGCAACGCCGCTAACACGGACCTCGACGGAAGCTCTGCTCATCCCACTCCTTCACGCAGCGATGCGCAAGGTACGATAAACGGCGCTGTCACCACCAGCAATCAGCCTCCCGAATCCATGAAGGCGCCCATCGCCTCCGCCTTCCCTCCCACCACAGTCACCACTCCCACGCCCTCCGCACTCCCCGTCAGCGACACCGTCTCCCCAAACCCACCCAACGGCCTGGCTTTCGGTGGCACCGGTAAATTCCAGTGGTATCGCCAGGGAAACCTCACCTGGCGCGTCAACACGAGCAGTGGATCAACCTGCATAGCCTTCGCCACCATGGAAGAATGGCAGAAACCGATCGTCTACTCCCACGGCTGCGGCAACGCCTGACCCAACTGACCCAACGCGATACACTACAAGGAATGGCCCGGTAGCTCAGTTGCATAGAGCAGCGCACTCCTAACGCGAAGGTCGCAGGTTGGACTCCTGCCCGGGCCACCATTCAAACACCTTATAACAGCCACAGCTACGCCGTACCCGAACCTCAGCGCCTCCTTCACTCTCCCAACATCCCCAGAGAGTTATTTCACCGCAGACAGCAATCCTTTAAGCACCGTGATGAATGGGATCTCTGCCAGAACAACAGGCAGTAGCGGAAGCACTATAGCTAAAAGAAGTCCAATCAACGTCCCTTGGTCTAATGGGAACGGTTTAAGTTTCTCTACGTTTTCATAACTTGTAGCATAGTCGGTTAGTGTGCTCACCTCTGGCGCGGTAAGAAGCTCAACTCTGTCAATGTCAGGATTCAATATCCACTTCTCGTGGAATTCAGTGCTATGCACCTGGCCGAGAACTCCGTATTGCAGAACACCTTCGTGACGAAGCTTGGTGAGTCTGGGAACGAATAGAGCAAGCGGCCCCATGCAAAAAAGAAGAACAATCGCTAGCCAAACGATCGCATCAACCTTAAAACTCATAAGATGCAAGCCATCTTTTAATATCTGAGTTCTCCACGTCGATCCTATAGCTAATGACGCAACAAAGGCGGTTGGAGCAATAGCAATGGGCGACATACCCAAGAATCCAAGCCCTCCGTGCTGATCCGGATGTGTTGGTACAAGCCGGATATCTAGCCGCGAGAAGCGAAAAAGAAAGCATATCCACAGAATCCACTTCCAAATGCTGATCCCAAGAAGGAGCTGATAAAGCAATTGGCTCACTAATGCGTAATACCAACCCGCCGCCGAAAGATGCAGATTTGCGACAGCCCCACTCGCTGCCCAGACATGGTCCATTCCCGCATGAGACTTGGCTATTACAAAATGCACATAAGCAATAACAACAATGATCGCTTCGGGGAGAATGGAATCCCGCAACCAAATAAGCCTCAAGATAGTCTCGTGTGCTTTATTTTCTTCGGAAACAGACAATAATTTTGCTGCATGGATATGACGAACGACAATTCGCAAGGTATGTTCCATCAGAACCTGGCCAATAATCAATACTGGTATAGCGATCAACATACGAACATTAATCATGTAATCCGTCAGCAGGTCACGGATAGCACTCAACTTGAGAGCCAAGGTGATTAGAACAAGTGGCAGCCATGCCACGCTGACAGCTATTAATATTCTTTTACCAACATTCCAGCGCTCGGGAGTAAGCAGACGAACCGCTTCCTGAAACCTATAAAATGGTCCACCGCGAGCCAGCGAAATCCCCTTCGCCAGTGCATTATCTTCAGATGCTGCCTGCTTTGAAGTTTCTTCGCTCGACTGCTCCATATCGTTCACGCCGCCTCCACCATCACAGTTTTCCGGACGGCTAAATGCCCATGATCGCTTGCACACGGCCGCTCTTAATTGCTTTCAAAAGCCGCTCATGATCACGCTCGGTCTGGTTTCCGTACTCTTCAGCCCAAATAGCAAGTGCATCATCCAGCACTGCACTCCTCCCACAGTAGCCCGCAATGGCAGACGCGTCGCCGCTTCGGGCATGGGCTCTGGCCAATAGAGCTCCGCAAGCCCGAGAATAGACGCCAAAGGATCTCCCAATGAGTTCCGTAGTCTCAATCGATGCCTTCATATTCTTCATCTGCCGCACTAGATAGGGTCTGCCATCAATCACGGTATGCCCTAGCATGACGTCGCTCGATGCCTGTAGCGCAGTTTGTCCGGTCACAACCCGCTTGCCATTGTCCTCGTAACCTTTCGGCGCCGGTGGAACATAAGGAGCATAGACCGGCGCGACTGCTTCTTTCACTTATAGAAAGAGCGGGTCGGCATCGCTGTTTCCAAAAAGCAAAGCAAGATAGGCCCGTGTCCCTACGCTCCCAATACCAACTACGCGGTGAGCTACATCAACCACGTGATATTGACCCAGCATGTATGCTCGTTCGGCAGGTAACGACTTGGAGTAGAGATTAAGCCCGTCTATAACTTTTTCGCGAGTGATATCGGTCACACGGGTGAGAATGGGGGGAGTCTCGCGGAACCGCCAGCTCCCATTCACTTCCCGTCGTGCTATTTTGGTGAGCAAAGTGGCGTTTGTTTGCAGAAGTGCTTTTGCCGCTGTCCTGCGAAATATAGCAGCGGATTTAGGATCTACTGCAAATCCAGCCTGCGTACGAGTCGGATACGCATGTAGATACCAGGTATCTAGCACTCCCATGCTTGCCAGGCGCTCAGCATTCCAGCGATAACCACCTACACATTGGCGGACCGCATCCGCCCGGTCCTTTACGTTCAAACCGTTCAAACGCCCAGCGACATTCACACTCGCGACGAGACGCTTCAGATCCCATTCCCAGGGTCCAATAGAAGCTTCGTCAAAATCATTGAGGTCAAAGATGACGTCGCGTTGCGGCGTCCCATACATGCCAAAGTTATTTAGATGAGCGTCCCCGTCGATAATGACTCTGATACCGCAAGACGGTGTCTTTGATAGGTCCCATGCCATTACACAAGCGGAGCCGCGCAGAAAAGCAAATGGTGATGCAGCCATACGACCCATGCGCAAAGGAATAAGATCTTCTTGCCGGCCGCGGTTACTTAGATCAAGCAAGTCCAAAGGATCAGGCCGCTTCAATGCTGAAGAGTCTTTGTTGGCATGACTCTCACGCGGAGTCTTCGCGCGTAGCGCCTTCCCTATCTCGTACCGTTCTTGCCACGGCACTCGTGCATAACGAACATCTAACTTATGACCATCTGCGGGCATGCGCAACTTATCAAGACCGGCGATCGCATCGCGTGAAAATGAAGAAGAAGGAACAGATTGCTTCGTAAGCAATTTACTTGAAGCCATTTTCTTTTGTACTGCCATCGCTTTGATCCCTCTAATAATCCGGAAGTATAGCCCGCGTCGAGTTCGGTCTTACCTGTCAAAACCAACAGTTCCCATAGCACTCCCCATCGGGGATATTGGCTGAGACTCTTCAGAAAGCTTGAGGAGACGCATGTTCGTTCCGAGGCGGCTCAACATGTCAAATTCAGTGTGCTCGGTAAACTCGGTAAAAACGTGTGGCATATCTATATTGATCGCATCAACGATCTCTCAACTCAAAGCTGTTATGCATTCGAGCAACTCCTCAATGAAGCAATCTACTTAGACACAATTTGAACGGCGGTTGTGGATTTTGTTTACGATGCCTTTCTGCTTGATTGGTCGTGCTTTCAACCCTACGTACCCGCGAGGTGAAGATTTATGAAACTATTTAGAAGATTTGAGATCTACTCAGCAAACCAGCCTTCAGTTATAGATCAACCGTCCCTTGGGACGGCTTGGTCCTCGGCTAGAAATATGACATGGCTTGCGCTGCCGATTGCGATCGCGGGATTTTTGACCTTTACCTTTCCGGAACGCCAGATTTTCGCACAAACGACTCAGGCTGCAGAGATAAAGGATAGCGTTGACCCTGAGGCCATAAAGGCACTCGATAGCATGGGTACCTACTTGCGTTCGTTGAAGTCTTTTCAGGTTAAGGCAGACGTTACCAACGACGATGTCCTCGACGACGGCGAGATCGTACAGTACACGAGCAAGGTCGATTTGCTTACCGCCAAGCCCAACCGGCTACGAGTCGAAGTGACCAGCGATGATAAGCACAGACTCTTTTTCTATGATGGAAAAAACTTTACTGTCTGGGGCAAGCTCGTCAACTATTACGCCACCGTTCCAGCCCCGCCGACTATTGACAAGCTCATTGATGACGCCGATAAAAAGTTTGGCATCGAACTTCCTTTGGTTGACCTCTTCAAATGGGGAACCGATCCGGAAGCCATCAAAAGGATCAAGTCTGCAATCGATATTGGCCCAAGCTCGATAGATGGCGTCACCTGTGAGCAATATGCCTTCCGCCAGGAAGGGATCGACTGGCAGATATGGATTCAACTCGGACAATTCCCTCTCCCGCGCAAGTTCGTAATCAGAAGTTTGAGTGATGAGGCTAGACCGCAACATAGCGACACACTGACGTGGAATTTGGCGCCATCCTTCGACGACAATGCTTTTGTCTTCGATCCGCCGCCCGACGCCAAGCGAATCGTTCTCGCAGAAGAGAAGGACAATAACACCGGGAAAGATAAGTGAGGGAGAGACCCATGAAGCGCTCAATTCAGATCTTAGCCATAGTTACGATCCTTTTATCCGGATCAACATTATTTGCTCAACGCGGCGGTCGGGGCGGCGGCTTTCACGGTGGCAATGGTGGCCATGCGACACGTGGCAGCGCACCATCCAGTGTGAACCATAATTTCAACCAGAACACGAATGTGAACCGCAACGTCAACGTAAACAACAATGTCAACGTGAACGTTCATAACGACTACCACGGTGGCGGCTACTATGGCGGAGGTGGCTACTACGGCGGAGGTTGCTGCTATCACCCGGTCGCAGTCGCTGCAGCGGTAACAGCCACAGCGGTTGTAACGGCGGCCGTTGTGGGCTCCATTGTGCATAGCGTACCTCCCTCCTGCACATCGGTCATCGTGAACGGGCTGGCCTATCAACAATGTGGAAGCACATGGTATCAACCGCAATTTTCAGGTGGCACGCAAACCTATATCGTGGTCAATGCACCAAAGTGACGAGGCCTATGATGTGCCAGCTCTAGTCCCTAATTACAAGTGTGTTGAATCGATTTTTTCGCCCATGCGTCGGGAAAGAATGAGAGGTTCTTCTGGGAAGCTATACCTATCGCGGTCGAACCTTATCATTCTTTTTTGCTCAGTTGGGTCTTTTACTAGTCTTATGTGCCGTCGGTCAGACTGCTGATTCTCAGAAGCTAAAGCTCGCACCCAAACCTATCCCTGCGGTGAGCCCTCCGGCAACCGTGGCACCTACACCAAACACGCAAATAGCGAATCCGTCACCGGCATCCGAGGACACCTTGGGCCGCACCACACCACATGGTTGCGTGCTTGGATTTCTGCGCTCCGCTGAGGCCAAGGACTACATAAAAGCTTCACAATACCTTGACGGGAAACGATCTCCAGAGCAGGCCCAGGAGATCGCAATACAGTTGAAATCTCTTCTGGATCACGGCTTGTCAACAAGCATCGGCGATATCTCTCGTTCACCCGCCGGGAATATAGACGATCAACTCCGGTTGACACGTGAGCGCGTAGGAATTATCAAAACGCCGAACGGCGACCTTGATGTCATGCTGGATCTGGTCAACCGGCCTGGAGAACCCGCAATCTGGCTCTTCTCGCAAGAAACACTCAATGCAGTTCCTGACGCGTATGCCAGCGTCAGCCACATGAGCTACGGACGCTACTTTCCCGCTTGGACCCACGTACATATCTTCTCAGTGCCACTTTGGCGTTGGGCGGTTATTATTGTGTTTCTCGCCTTCACTTTTGGAATTGCAACTCTTCTCACTCATGTAACGCTATGGCTGCTGGAAAAACTCTTTCGCAAAAAGATAGTGCTGAGTATCCAGAACTCTGTCTTAACCCTCAAAACTCCTCTCTTTCTTCTAATACTCGCTTTACTAGGTCGAATCGCCGGCGGCTACGCAATCACAGCCCTCGGGCGGCATTACTGGAGAACCGCCGCAGTCGCTATCGCATGGATTAGTGGCGCATGGCTTCTTGCGCGAATTACAGACATCATTATTCAATTCATTCGCTTCCACTTGCTGATGCGCTCGCAGATGGAGCGTGTAACCTTTGTGAGCCTCATGGGCCGTCTATTCAAAATCTTGATAGGGATTGTTCTCCTCTTCGCATTGTTGACTCATGCCGGGATAAACGTATCCGCTTTACTCGCTGGCTTGGGAATCGGCGGCATAGCTCTGGCACTTGCAGCTCAAAAGTCTCTGGCCGACCTGTTTGGCGGCCTTTCGATTGTGATGCGTGGCGCTGTACGTGTAGGGGATGTCTGCCAGACAGCCAATATCTACGGCACCATAGAAGACATTGGAATTAGCGCGCTCACTCTACGAACCCTCGACCGCTCCCTCGTATCGATCCCGAACTCGAAGGTCGCAGAGGTTGGATTAGAAAACTTCTCACTCCGCGATCAGTTTGCGTCGCGCCAGTTGTTTACGCTCAGGGCCGACACTTCCCATGACACGTTAAAGAAGTTACTGAAGCAGATCAATCAGTTAGCCACAGCGCATCCAGGAAGTAACGGAACCACAGCCAGAGCAAGACTAATCGATTTGACTCCAACCGGCCCCCAAATTGAGGTGTATGCATACTTCCAAAAACCGGCGACGGACTCGGAGACGTTTTTGTTGCAGCGGGAAGAATTGATTCTCAAAATAATAAGTGCGATCGAAGTAGCTGAAACAAGCCTCGCCTCTCCAATCGGAGTTATGCAAATGGATCACCTACTTAATACCTTTCAATCCGCCCCACACGTTGCACCAAAAAGAACGACAGAGTAGCCACCACTATTTCATAATGACAACATTAGCCTCCGTGGCACTCAGTCTTTGGCTGAGCCGACCTCCTTCATACCAGTAGACCATCGACCAAGGCTGACCAAGCAATCTTCGCTACTCAGCCGCCAGCGGACTCGCAACCACTGGCAACTTTGGTGATTCGTTCGTCACATGCTCCACCGTCATATCTTCGAACAACATACCCGGTACCACATACGAAATCAGGTCCGCGGAACCAAAAAGTCCCCCACTCAACAGCGACCCCGTCCCCCGCTCCGTAAACACCGTCCGCTCCTTTGAAACAGCCAGCACATCCTTGAACGACCCCGCATTAACCTCCGCCACACGAGCATCCCGCAGCGCCTCTTCATGCCCATCCGGATACACCCGTGCCGCATCCAGCGCCGTATTTCCCGCCATCCTCCGCACGATAACCCCGTACTCCAGTCCTCGCGTCTTCACTAACTCCACCAACTGCGCCTTCAACTCCTCTACAGTCGAACTCTTCGTCGTACTCACAAATAGATTGCCCGGCAGCACACCCCGCTCCCGCATATTTCCCGTGCTCACCAGCATCCCCCTGGCTGGCGTCCGCGAAGTCAGCAGAGTCTTCAGAATCCCATCCTTCACCAGCACCGTCTCCTGCGCCGGCGTACCCTCTTCATCGAACTTATAATTCCCATATAGCTTGTGCCCGTCAGCCTCCGTAATTTGCGGATTATCCACCACCGTCAAAAACTCCGGCAGCACACGGCTCCCCATCTTATTGATCAAGCTCGCTGTCGGTCCTGCGAGCAGCGCCATCAAACCCGCACTTGACCCGCCGCCATTCGACCGATGCGCCGAGAGCAACTCCGCAAAATTCCTCGCAAAAAGCTCCGCCGAAGCCTGACCCTCCACTAGCACCGGCCCGTTATACCGCTTCGTCGAGTGCCCCTTCCGACGCTCCGTCAAACGATCCGCAACCGCCTGCGACTCCTTCAATAGCGTAGCCTGATCCGGAAACTCACTCATCGACCGCCCATACTCCGAAACCGAATCGTTGAAGATCTCCCCCGTGGCATTCTGCACCGAAGCCTGCGCATGGAAGTACACATCCGGCACCTGCCTCACATACGTAGTGCCTTCGCTATTGAGAAACCGTTCCGTCGAGTTCACCACCTCAACCTCAGCGCTTCCATGTTCACCCGAGCGCAGCGTCCGAAACACCGCCGACGCAGCCCGCGCCGTCTGTTCCAGCGCCGCCATCTTTATCTGCACCGCCGGCAACGTCTCAGTTTCCTGCCTCGCCATCTCCTTGCTGAACGAAGGCACGCTCTCCGTATCGTGATTTTTGTTCGCAAGCGCCGCCTTCTTGGCTGAAAGGTCCTCGACCGCCCGTTTATAAGCGCTATCGGTAGCTAGCCATATCTTCCGCCGCAGTTCGTCGTAGTTATCATCCACCGGCAAGATCACGGAGCTGCTCATGATCGACCCCAGCAGATCCATCATCCCCATACTGCTCGTCGGAGCATTGCTGTTATCAAAGTCATAGCTGCCCACGCGCACCGTAACGCTCAGCACCCGCGTCCGTGTCTCCGCGCTCGAAGTCAACGCGCCAAAGCTAGCCTGCGCCTCCATCCGGTTCGAGTCCACAATCTTGTACGCAACGTAGTACGGCTTCTCCTGCCCCGTAAGTTGCAGGTCCTTCATCGACCGCTTCATCTCGTCGCGCATCGCGCGACTCTCCACGTCATCCTGCGCCCGCAACCCCGGAGCCGCACAGACAATCAACAGCGCCGTAAGAATAAGCTTCTTCATTTCACACCCACCTTCGCCGTCTCTAACGGAGCCGGAAGTATCGGCGCCCTGTCCTGCGACTTCGCCTTCTTCTGCACCTCAATCTGTGAGATCAAAATCGCCGGCCCACTCGCCGACACCGGCACCTGCCCCGACTCCGCGCCGCAGATCCCGTTGAACACAGCCTTCTCATCATCCGCCGCCAATATCTTGCTGAACACCGTCAGCGGTGTCCCCACCAGGTCCACTCCCCGCACCAGCTCTTCCTTGCCATCCGGATACACCCTGTAAACCATCACCGGAATCACATTGAACGCATTAGGTATCGTCCTGCCGGTAAGCGTAAAGCCCCCCTGTATGTCGTCGAAGAACAACCCAAACGGCTTGCCCTGCTCCTTGATCTGCTCCAGCAACAGCTTCTTCAACTGCTCCCGCGTCATCGGCTTCGAGTTCACAATCACCAAATTCGATTGCCTTGCCACCGGCGCAAACCCAGCCTGCGCCCGCCCATGCCCATTCGAGTTCGGAAACCCCTCAATCGGCGACCGCCCCATCAAAAAGCTCTCCAGTACGCCATCCTTCACCGCCACCACCGGTCGCGCCTTCACGCCCTCATCGTCAAACGCATAAGACCCCACCAGGTCTACGCCACCGTACCGCTTCAACGTCGGATCGAAGTCCACCGAAAGAAAACTTGGCAACACCGGCTGCCCCACCATCTTCTTAAACGTCTGCCCCTCGGACTCGTTCTTCTGCCGATGCCCTTCAATCCGGTGTCCAAACACCTCATGGAAGAACACCGCCGTAGCCCGTCCCGAAAGAATCGCCGGCCCCGTATAAGGGTCGACGATCGGGGCCTCCCGCAGCGCCTTCAAATCCGCAATCATCTTATCAACAGCCTTCAGCACCGCCGCATCATTCGGCAACTCCGCCGGCGTAAGCGCCGCATAAGACTCATACCGCGGCAGCTCCATCCCATCCGCCGCCTTCGAGCTCGCCTCAATAAACAACCGGTAGTACGTCGTCGAAGTCTGAATCTTCGACCCATCGCTAGCCACAAACCACCGCACCTCCTGGTCCGCCATAAACGTAGCTGTGGCGTTGAACAAATCCCCATACCGGTGGAACGGCGCCGTGTACTTGCGAGTCTTATCCTCCCAGACCTTGCGATCCACCTGCATCACCGGAATCGCCTCCACCGCCTGCTCCGGCCTCTCATGCGAAAAGTCATCCGACTTATCTTCCTGCTCGACCTTCACCTCTGTGTTGGTCTTCACCGCTGCCAGTTGCGTCAGCGCCTTCTTATAGTGGCTGTCCGTATCAGTCCAAAGAGCCGCCCGCATCGCCAGCGCATCGTCATCCACCGGCAGCACCACGCTCGAAGTATTCCCCGCCAGCGCCGCACCTCTACCCCTCACCTGGCGCGTATTGTCCAACGAATAATCCCCCACCCGCAGATCCACATGCGCCACCCGCCGGTGCGCATCGTTACTATGCAGCAACGCCCCAAACGTCGAAGACACCGTAATCGTATTCGAATCAATAATCTCGTAGCTCAGATAGTACGGCGCCACCGGCTGCTTCTTCAGCTCATCAAAGTTCCGGTCCAACTCCGTCTTCGCCGCCGTCAAAACCGGCGAAGCGACCGTTTGCGCTACCGCAATCACCCCACCACCCAACGCGCCCACACAGACGCAGCCCAACACAGATACCAGCGCAAAATTTTTCAAGCTGTCCTCACGCGTCCATGGTAGCGCGAACGCCCACACCACAAGCGAAAAAAATGGCCAAATTCTCCGCTAAAGGAGTAGACAGATAAGCTCAAGTAGCAGCAGAGAGGGTTTCTTGAAAATAGGTTCTCAGGTCTTCGTTCCAGATGAAGAAGGCCTGAGCAACAAGGCTGAATGACTCGCGGCTAATTGGAACGTCCGTTCGAAATATCTTTGTTCGTATACCTGACTTACCGGCATGTCGTACATGTTGCCCAAGCCTAACGTCCATTTCCGCGTGTGTATATATTCTCAGCGCACCATCAAAGTGGACAATCTTTCCATCGTTGGGGTCGTAGATTGCATGTAAGTATCGAGCCGCTTGAACGTCGGTGAGGTCTTTCCGCGGAAGTTCTTCGCATACAAAGTGAATCCCATCATCTCTTGGCGTCCAACAGAATTCGGTAACCGATATCTTATGCCAGGGCTTATCAGCTTGCATTTTCCCAAAGTGGGGTTCTCTCAACTGCTCGATGCCTTTCCAATTCAGAGGCCTGGCAAAAACCAGCATTCGATACATCATTTGTGGGAATGATTTGCTTTCTCCCCACAAGTAAGGGTCAAGACGAACTCTTACATGGTCGGATAGACTCTCTTGGTGAAATGCCTGTTGTAGCCAGTAAGTTGAGTTAAAGTTTTGGTTTACTAGACACGTCACGAAGCTAAAGCCCTTGATTGTCAGAGTGGAACCGTTGTATTCGAAATCAGAAAAGCGCACCATACATTCCGAATCAATATCGAAATCCAAAGAATGCGTCCGAATATAAGGGAGACCGGTAGCCTGTTGAGGTGGCTCTGAAAGACACAATAAACGTCGGCGAGAAACCTCATCTGTGAGGAGTTGCTGTGCAAACCAGATTCGAGCCAGCCGGTCGCTTCTGCCGTAAATTCCAATAAACGTTTCGTCGGCGAAGCTCAAATCAACAGCAGCTTGAGGTAGCTCTTCCAAAAATCGTCTCAGCGTGCCGACAAGTGGCCATGAATCATCATCAGCGCACATCAATATTTTATCGTTTTGGCTGAGAGGGTCAGATCCAAAATCCGCTACAAGATCATCGGGGATCGCGAGCCCTAAATCAAGTCCACGCATATTGACGAAATGATAAACTAGCCATAGTCTTATGCCCGCTATTCATCGCAGAAAATCCGTAACAGTAAACGTCGGCGGCATTCGCGTCGGCTCCTCCGCCCCGGTCGTCGTCCAGTCCATGACCAACACCGACACCGCGGACATCGAATCCTCCGTCCAGCAGATCGCCGCCCTCGCTCGCGCCGGCTCCGAACTCGTCCGCATCACCGTTAACAACGACGACGCCGCCAAAGCCGTTCCCTACATCGTCGAAGGCATCCGCGCCAAAGGCTGGACCACGCCCATCGTCGGCGACTTTCACTACAACGGCCACCTGCTCCTCACCAAATATCCCGACTGCGCCGAAGCTCTCTCCAAATACCGCATCAATCCCGGCAACTGCTCCATCGGCCGCAAGGATGATGACAACTTCCGCACCATGGTCGAAGTAGCCGTCAAGCATCAAAAGCCCGTCCGCATCGGCGTCAACTGGGGCTCACTCGATCAGGCCCTCCTGACCAAAATGATGTCCGACAACTCCAAGCTCCCCGAGCCTCTCGAAGCCCGTGACGTCATGATGGAGACCATGGTCGTCTCCGCGCTCGACAACGCCGCCGCCGCAGAGCGCTACGGCCTCCGCAGAGACCAGATCATCCTCTCCGCCAAGGTCTCCGGCGTCCGCGACCTAATCGACGTCTACACCGAGCTAGCCAGCCGCACCGACCTCGCCCTGCACCTCGGCCTAACCGAAGCCGGAATGGGCATGAAGGGCGTCGTCGCCTCCACCGCCGGCCTCTCGCCGCTCCTCCTCGCCGGCATCGGAGACACCATCCGCGTCTCCCTCACCCCCACCCCCGGCGGCGACCGCAGCGAAGAAGTCCGCTGCGCCCAGCAGATCCTCCAATCCCTCTCCATCCGCAGCTTCATGCCGCAGGTCACCTCCTGCCCCGGCTGCGGCCGCACCACCAGCACCTACTTCCAGGAGCTAGCCGAGCGCATCCAGAACTACCTCGTAGAATCCATGCCCGAATGGAAAAAATCTTACCCCGGCGTAGAAGAGCTCAAGCTAGCCGTCATGGGCTGCATCGTCAACGGCCCCGGCGAAAGCAAACACGCCAACATCGGCATCTCGCTCCCCGGCACATTCGAAGAACCCAAGGCCCCCGTCTACGTAGACGGCAAACTCTTCACCACCCTCAAGGGCGACAAGATCGTAGAAGAGTTCCAGGTCATCCTCGACGAGTACGTCCAAAAACGCTACGGCCACCAGCTAGTCGAAGTCTAGCGTCCCAACAGCATTGCCGTTGCTCTCTGACGCACTACCCACACCGTCATCTCGACCGGAGCACAGCGCAGTGGAGAGATCCCTGTATTTGTACTTGCAGTTGCTGTTGTTCTTGCTAGCATCACCAAAAATCTCGTCATCCTAGAGCGAAGCGAAGGACCACTGTATTGGCTGTTGCTCTTGTTCTAGCAGTTGCTCTTGCTTCTGAGATAAGCCTGAGCTTTAGCTCTCCAACAAAACAGCATCCCTCACCGCTTAAGCCGTTCCAACCTCCGCGCCTCAGCCGCTGCGCGCTCCCAATGCCCCGGACTGTTATGCCGCCGCAACTCCCGCAGCGGATAATGCGTTCCCCGCCATCTCACCCCGCCAAACCAGAGCACCACCAGCATCGACCGCACCATCGCATACAAAAACGCCGCCGCCCCCAGCGGATACAGCCACCCATACCGCGCATCAATAAGGCTGAACCTGCCCATCGTCCGGTACACCGCAGCAATCGAGCACAGCACGATCAACGCCGGCAGCACAGTCCCCCACCAGAGCAAACCCACCAGCGGCGATAAACAAAACACCACGATCCACAAACACAACCCCAGCATCAGCAGCGGATTGAAGTTCACTCCCGAAAACATATTCTTCGTCATCACCCGCACCAGCCCCAGCGCCCCGCTGGCCCAGTGCACCAGCACCAGCGACGGCGCAAACGCCACCCGCTGCGGCATCCCCGCCGCCTTGAACCGCCGCCCCAGCGTAATGTCTTCCAATATCACCAACCGCTGCGGCTCCAGCCCGCCAATCGCCATCAGCGCATCCCGCCTTACCAGGTTGAACGCCCCCACTCCAATCGAATCCCGCTTCGCCTTCGCATCAGGAACCCGCCACGGACGCGCCGCCCACATCCCCAATATCTGGAAGAACCCCAGCACAATCCCCTCGCCGCGCTTCTCCACCCGCATCGTCGGCATCACCACCAGGTGTGCCGCCTCAGTCTGCTCCGCATAAGCCAGTGCCCGCCGCAAAATCGACGGCGAAAACAACACATCCGCATCCGTAAACAAGATGTAATCCGAGCTCGTCTGCTCCACCGCAAGCTGCATGGCAAACGTCTTCCCCAGCCACCCATCCTCCAGCTCTGCCACGTGGATTGCCTTCACTCGCCCCGCATAAATCCCCGCATACTCCTCCAGAATCTCCCCCGTAGCATCGGTCGAGCGATCATTGACCCCCACAATCAGCAGATCCCTATAGTCCGACACCAGCAGCGCATCCAGCGTCGCCGCAAGATGCTTCGCCTCATCCCTCGCCGGCACCACCACCACCAGGCTCGGCTCGCCCTTTGGCGCAACATCCCACTCCATCCCGCTCAGGTCCGGCATAGCCGGCAGATTCATCACCAGATCGCCCGCCCGCACACACCACGCCGCAGCAATCCCCCACGCAATCAGCTTAACCAGTTCCTGCGACCACTCCGCCATCATGCCGCAGCAGGAGCCTCGATACTATGCTCCAGCTTCGGCGCATACCGTGCCCCGATAAAGAAGATCACCGCCGCAATCAGCATCGTCACCAGCGTCAACCCCAACCCCAGCCGCAGGTTCGAGTGGTCACTCACAATCCCAATCAGCTTCGGCGAAAACGCATCCCCAAACACATGGATCGCAAACAACTGCCCTGCCATCGCCGTAGCCCTCAGGTTTGAAGGCACCGCATTCAACGTCGCCGCATTCACCGGCCCCGTCCCCAGGAAGATCAAAAACACAGCCACACCCAGCGCCGGCAACGTCACACTCTTCGGCCCAAAGAAGCAAAGCAAAGCCGGCGGCGCAGCCAGCGCCGCACTCAACGCAGGCACATAGTAAAGCGCCTTCCCCGTCTTCTTCGACCACCACTGCGCCAGCACACCACCACAAATAGTTCCACCCAACCCACACACCACGGTGATGCCACCCATAATCGTCCCAGCCGTTTCAATCGACCGCCCATCCACCCGCTGCAAAAACGAAGGCATCCACCACGAGATCCCACCCAGCGAAAACGTAACCGCCGCATATCCCAGAATCGCCCCAAGATAAGCCTTGTTCGTCAGCAGCGACAACACCGTACCCTTGTCAGCCTTAGCCTTTTCATGCGCTCCCCGCGTCCGTTGCGGCTCCTTCATAAACAACAAAATCAGCAACCCAATCAAAGCCCCCGGCACCGCCGAAGCAATAAACGCCATCCGCCAGCCATGGTGCGCCGCAACGTCTCCACCCACCAGGTATCCCATCGCCGCGCCCACCGGGATCGCGATGTTGAACACCGTCATCACCCCATTGCGTCTATCTTCCGCATAGAAATCCGCCAGCAGCGCCGGCGCAAAGATCCCAAAGCTAGCCTCCACCACACCCAGCGCCGCGTGTCGCACATTCAGCGACATATAGTTATGCACACCGGCCGTCAGAAAATTCATCGCCGCAATTCCCAGCGCGGCAATCACAATCATCGGCTTCCGCGGAAACCTATCTCCCAAAAACCCAGTAATCGGCGAAGACAGCACATACGCCACAAAGAACCACAGCGTCAGCGACCCAATCTGCGCATCCGTAATATGGAACTCGCCCTTAACCTGCTCCTGCACCGCCGGCAGAATATAGCGGTCCAGATAGTTAACGAAGTTCATCGACGTCAACAACACCAGCGCTACAGTCGCGCCGGCCGCCGCCCCAACCCGCTTCTTTGTCGCATCGGTCATCGCGTCGAGCATATCAGGTTCACCTTACCTCCCGCGCCTCCTCCTGCTACACTCATCCCCATGCGTCGTCTTCTCGCACTCCTTTTGCTCGCCAGCTTCGGCCTTCCGGTCGCAGCCTCCGCGCTCGCAATAGGCCAGTCATCCGACGTCAAACTCCCCGCCTGCTGCCGCCGCAGCGGAGCCCACCACTGCACCATGCCCTCGGCGGCCACTACTGGTGCCCCAGCCGTCTCCGCCACCTGCCCGCACTATCCGCAGCCCTCCACAACGGCGCCTTCAAGCACCTCCGCAGCCCTCGCGCCTCCCACGCAACCCACCCTGCTCCACTTGGTCGCGCTCACCGCAACCCACCGAGCCGACACCCAACGCCGCATCTCCCGCGAGCGTTCCCGCCACAAGCGCGGCCCTCCCAGCAACCTCCTCTAACAGCAAATCTTCCTTCTTCACCTCGCTGGCCCCACGCCCAGCCTTGCTGCCGACGCCCACGCGTCGAGGAGTCCCGCATTGCGCAAACTTTTGTTCCTCATTCTCCTCTCCACCTCCCTGGCCCACGCCAGCACCTTCGGCCAGGTCCACGCCATCGTGCATGACCCCCAGCACCGCCCCATCGCCGGAGCCACCATCACCCTCCGCGCCGCACATTCGTTCCTCACCCTCACCGCCATCTCCAACCAGGACGGCGCATTCGACATCTCCTCCATCCCGCTCGGTGACTACACCCTCACCATCGCCGCTCCCACCTTCGCCAGCCTCCAGCAAACCCTCACCATCACATCCGACTCCTTCATCACGCAGCACTTCCAGCTCACCCTCGCCACCGTCACCCAGTCCGCCACCGTAGAAACCATCCCCAACTCCATCGATCCCGACTCCGCCACAACCTCCACCCAGATCTCCCGCCTGGACATCGCCCGCACCCCAGGCGCCGACCGCACCAACTCCCTCGCCATGATCACCGACTTCGTCCCCGGCGCCTATATGACCCACGACATGCTCCACATGCGCGGCGGCCACGAGCTCTCGTGGCTCATCGACGGCGTCCTCATCCCCAACACCAACATCGCCTCCAACATCGGCCCCCAGATCGACCCCAAAGACATCGACACCCTCGAAGTCGACCGCGGCTCCTACGACGCCTCTCTCGGCGACCGCACCTACGGCATGTTCAACGTCGTCCCCCGCACCGGCTTCGAGCGCAACCGCGACGCCGAACTAGTCCTCACCGCCGGAAACTTCTACCAAACCAACGACCAGCTCTCCCTCGGCGACCACTCCGAAAAGTTCGCCTGGTACACCAGCCTCAACGCCAACCGCAGCAGCGACGGCCTCCAGCCCGCCGTCTCCCAACCCATCAACGACGCCGAAAACGGCCTCGGCGGCTTTGCCTCCTTCGTCTACAACCACGACCCCGCCAACCAGTTCCGCCTCGTCACCCAGCTCCGCACCGACTACTACCAGATCCCCAAAGACCCCAACTCCAACGACTGGGAAAACCAGCTCTACGACTCCAGCGGCCTAAGCGACGCCGAGCGCGAAACCGACAGCTACGCCACCCTCACCTGGCTGCACACCTTCAGCCCCAAGACCCTCACCCAGATCTCGCCCTTCTACCACTTCAACCAAGCCAACTACATCTCCAACCCCAACGACCTTCCCGCCGTCACCACCGCCGACGAAACAGGCAACTACGCCGGCCTGCAAGCCAGCTTCTCCACCCTCATCGCCAACAACGCCATCACCGCCGGCATCTACGGCTACGCCCAGCACGAAAGCGACCTCTTCGGCGTCACCGGCATCACTCCCATCAACCCCACCATCACCGCCGGCGTGCAGGAGTCCTTCCTCTCCGACAACTACAAACCCGCCCCTTGGCTAACCCTCATCGGCGGCCTTCGCCAAACCCACTTCTCCGGAGCCATCACCGAAGACGCCCTCTACCCCCGCATCGGCCTCGCCCTCACCATCCCCAAACTCAACTGGGTCTTCCGTGCCTTCTACGGACACTTCTACCAACCGCCACCCGTCACCAGCATCTCCGGCTCGCTCCTCGACTTCGCCAACAACAGCGGCCTCAGCTTCACCCCTCTCAAAGGCGAGCGCAACGAAGAGCACCAGTTCGGCCTACAAATCCCCTTCCACGGCTGGCTCCTGGACGCCGACACCTTCGAAACCCGCGCCCAGAACTTCCTCGACCACCAGAACATCGGCGAGTCCAGCGTCTTCATCCCCATCACCGTCCAGGGCGCACTCATCCAGGCCTGGGAACTAACCCTCCGCAGCCCGCATCTCTGGCACTTCGGCCAGGCCCATCTCTCCTACTCCAACCAAATTGCCCAGCAAATCGGCCCCATCACCGGCGGCGCCATCTGCAACGGCCCCTCCGCGCTACCCACCGATCCCTGCTACGTCGCCCCCGGCTACTCCGCACTCGACCACGACCAGCGCAACACCCTCAACATCGGCTTCAACGGCAACCTTCCCTACGCCCTCTTCGCCTCCTTCAACGTCTACTACGGCTCTGGATTCTCCAACGGCTATCAGGCCCCACCCAGCCCTTACGCCGCCGCCTATCTCCCCTCCCACACCACCGCCGACCTCTCGCTAGGCAAAGACTTCGGCCGCCGCTACACCCTCTCCCTCAACGCCCTCAACATAGGCAACACCCGCGCGCTGCTGGACAACAGCCTCACCTTCGGCGGCTTCCACTACAACGACCCCCGCCAGCTCTACGCCGAACTCCGCTACCGCTTCAAGTTCTAGCCTCACCCCAACTCCGGGTGCCCTACCCTTTGGGCTCTTTGCAAAGGGTGGGGTATCGAGCTACGCTCGACCGCTCTCCTCAACCCACCCCAACTCCTGTCATTTCGACCGGAGCGCAGCGCAGTGGAGAAACCCCTGTATTGGCTTTTGCACTTGATGTTGCTTTTCTAGTTGTCATTCTGAGAGCAGCGAAGAACCTGCTTCCTCCCGTTCTTCGCTCACCTGACCCCAACCGCCAACTAGCTTCACGATCTCTTCCGCAGCCACTCAAATCCCACATACCCAACGAACGCCGAAACATTCGCAATGACAAAGTTCTTCCACGTCACCATATCCCGAACAGCTACCACCAGCGTCTTCCCATGCTGATTGCCAGCAGTAAACTCACCCATCAACAAATTCGAATAAAACAAAAAGATGATGAACCCAATCTCAACAGCCGCCCGCAACACCCCCACACGCGTCACTGCGACCTTCGGAATCTGTCTCATCCATTCATGCTACAGAATCGCCCCCGCCAACACCTTCCGGTAAACCAACGCATCCATCACCGCCCCATAAAACCCCACATCCCTCCTCACAAACTCATACCCCGTCCGCTCGTAAAACCGAATCGCGGCCTCATTCCCCGTAAACACATGCAGCCTCATCTCCGCACACCCCACCGCCAGAGCCTCGCCTTCAACTCTCTCCATCAACCTCGCAGCCAGCCCCCTCCTCCGAAACTCCATCGCAACATCCAGCGTCACCACATACCCCAAGCCTCCCCGCTTCGCCGCTTCCACCTGCACAATACAAAACCCCGCCAGTACCCCATCCAACTCCGCAATCACAACCTTCGCACCCCTCGCCTCCGCAAAGGTCCGCATCTCTCTCCGCGAAAACCGGAACGGCTCCTCAAAGCACACCATATCCAGCGCATACATAGCCTCCAGATCCCCCGCCCGATACCCACGAAACAAAAAGTCACTCACCCCTCAATCATCACCCCAAACGCCGTCATTCTGAGCCCCACGAAGAATCTCCGTATCCTCCCGTTCTTCGCCCACCCCACCCATAACTCTGTCATCTCGACCGAAGCATGACGGCTTCATGTCATGCGCAGTGGAGAGATCCCCGTATTGGCTTTCTTCTGCAGCGCCGCTACTCTGGG